>Ga0210059_1001825_pt1 | contig 32560 bp, 19 predicted proteins | sample Ectturendosymbi2_FD_188042 | JGI IMG/M metagenome (GOLD analysis project Ga0210059, IMG submission 188042) | Ecteinascidia turbinata endosymbiont from Florida, USA - Sample 2 (SPAdes) (version 2) | ecosystem: Host-associated > Tunicates > Ascidians > Unclassified | place: Key West, Florida... | reverse complement strand
TTTAACAAACCGGCCTACTTGAAGTGTGAAAGCGGTGCAGTGATCTAAAAAAATCGGAATTACGCATCAAAATGCTGAAGCAAGAAATCTATTTCCCTAAATAAACGAGGAACCCTCGTGGGACCCTTAAAACTCACGGAACCCCACCACATGTTCCACGGAACCCTAGGGTTCCGCGGAACCTCTGTTGAAGAGCACTGCTCTATATACAATAGCAAATCTTTTTCAAAATATTACACGTTTCTGTTCATTGTTTCGGACATTTGTATGTATTTCGTCACAGCAAACCGCTGAAGGGAAGACCAGAAGTAGCTGGAGTCACATTTTCCCAATCCTCTCCTGTTCCAAAATGCTTAAATCCGGACTCGGGTCCGGAAATTTTTCAAACTTGCGAATCGGTCTCCTGTTCAGACTTCGGCTACCGTCGGTGCAACCGAAATTAAGCAATGATTTTACTAAAAATATGATATGTATAAAGACCACGTAGACTCCTGCTACTGTTGAAAATAAAAAGTGACTCCATATCCGGGTCCGGTTTTTCAGAAATTTTGACTTCGGATCCGGGTCCGAAAGACAAACGCAGAATCCTGCCGGAGTCGACTCCCGACACTCCGGATCTGTGGTCATCTCCGGGGGAGACGCATGTCGTTAGAGCAGTGTTGCTAGGTTACGTAAAGATGTTGCCAAAATACGGCTTAATTAAACTATGCCCTGTAGCAATACGAACCACATTATGGCAAATTTTATGAAATTGACAAAAACTGAACTTGCTTTTCTCTATACATAAATTGATGTAGATCACGTTTGCATGTTCTAACGAGCGAAGTCGGTAGTTCAAACGTTTTTTGAAGTACACCGCTGAAAATCATCATTGGTATTGCAGGGTACTTCTGAGGTAATCTTGAACTATTGCAAGACTCGCTTTATGAACGTAATACAAGACCAGCTTCGTGAGTTCTCCTCTGCACAGGAAATCTTAAAACGCTATACTAGGGGTCGGGAACCTATGGCTCGCGAGCCAGATGTGGCTCTTTTGATGACGGCATCTGGCTCGCTTGATATTTTCTTAACATGATTGTTACGGATCAAACTTTTTTTGTGAGTTTCTTTCAAATCCATCAACAACACCACGCAGGGCCAGAAGTCGCATTAACAGTAAGTTAGTTGCATTAAGTGTTCAAAAATATTAAATGGCTCTCACGGAAATACAATTAAAAACATGTAGGTTTCATGGCTCCCTTAGCCAAACAGGTTCTCGACCCCTGCGCTATACGAATCGAGAAATCGTAGGTGTAATGCAACCCAAAATTCGGTTACGTTTTCCTGGGACATGTGACATCTTTTATTTCCGGACCAACTGCTTTTGACTTCCCGACGTCCATTTTTAATCACTTTCACAAGAAAATCGTATCTGCGCAGCGAAACATACACAGCATACAAATTTTATACACTGTACCACCAAAAGGGAAGTTTTTAGAGGGCAATTTGTGTTTGTGCTTAGAAAACGTCATGGGCGTTTGAGATCCGTTTTTTTCTTCATATCAAGTCATGGTGTAGGACGACTCTTCACGTATAAGGTTTCGGTGGTCAAACGTCATATTGGCCAAACATGTTTTGCACTTAAAATCACATTGAAATGTTAAGGTAGTAAGGTTCACAAAATTTATTACACATCAGCTAACCCCGGGTAGTATAACACCAGATTTTCTATATACTGTAGGCTTTCAGGGAAATTTTTGTAAACTAACTTTGACACCATTCCACTTGTCTCTGAAAATCAGAAAAATTCATTGAAACACACGTTTGTAATATTTTTTAAGTATATAAAACCAACAAAAAAGAAGCCCCTGGGTGGTGGACCGCCCAAGTTTCATGAGCAGGGTTTAAAAGCTTTTTTACTCTCGCACAACCTGTAAGCATTCTTAGTGTGGGACTTTAAAAAATGCCACACGTACAAGGTTTTACTGAGAAACCGAGTATGGTAGAATTTATTGCAGAGTTTTTAGGTGATTTTTCTGTTGGTGACATTTGTTGTTTGCGTCATAACCGTAGACACAGCTATCTTGTAAAGTGACTAACCGATCAGATCACCGAAACGTTTCCCAAGATGAATCTTGTTTTATTTTGTAATGCTGGTTGACATCCACGACACAAATTTTTCTCGTGATTATAAATGAGCAATGTCTACTTCACACTTGAATATGAAAATGAAGCTTGCAGTGTCTGGAACAGTCGTCGACCCAAAGAGTTCAACATGTAGTTTTCATACACGCTATCAGCTGCTAAGAAGTTAAGAAGTGCTCTTCTGGGACGGTTTTGAAGTAACGACTCCAGCGTACCCACGGATATCCGTTACCACAGACCTTAAAAGTTTTTAGGTTCCCATGCACCGAGCTTCGTGGTGTCCAGTACATGATGTAGAAGTTACACATTTCGTCCGTGTGCTTGGCGCCGAGATACGTCCATCTGTTGCGGTGGCTCTCCATCTCACAACGCGCTGCCTGAGTGCGAGGATATAAAAAGACAAAAATTATTGTGAGTTTTCTAAAATATAAACGCGGTGATGGTGCAAGTTTGCGGACAAAAAACAAACGAACACGTCTCCATGAAATCCCCTGATCAGCATAAAAACTGAAATCGGTTTAGGTGAAGACAAATACTACATTATTAACTTTCCGGTTTAACTTACGCTTAAATCATAGTGGTGAAATTGGGTTGGTTTTAAAAATATTTAAAGTAGGAACACGCAGCGGTGTCGAACATCAAAAGGACCCGATGCCTTTTAAAAGGCAGATAACCCTGAAAAAATATTGGAGAAAGACGTATCATTTGCATCTCACCAGCCAGTCTCCTTTTTCGATTGTGATGTGTTTGTTCTTCACTGGGTAGAAAGCTTCCGGAGCCTGCGGACTTTTTTGTCCAATCAGTGTCCAAGTTCCGTTCCGCACTCGGTATGCTATGTTTCTAACCCCGAGGGCGTGGGTGTGGGTCCGGAACGCAAACGGACGCATGACATTTTTATCTCGATACCTGGGAAAAAGGCCAAAATCTAACGCTGCTTGCAATACTGAGGCAGAACTTTCATGCCGCCTGTTTTTTTGCTGAGCTTCTTCACCATAGCTTCATCACATTGTGAGAACAACGTGATGAACAGTGTTGTCAGCGTCATTTAGTAAGGTATGCTTAGAACAGAACAAGCACATGCGGTTGCGATTAACTAATGAGTTACTTATGTGAACGTCATAAGCAACGTGTTTTTTAACTTCTGAACTAAAATATGCCCCTGCAGCAGCTTTCGAAAGTCTTCGCTGCTCTGCATTATCAGATGCAAGAAACTTTTCAAACCATACTTACCGGCAAATAATATCCAGGTTTCGTTTGGAATGCGGTGGTATTGGTCCGAGCGATGAGCCCAGAAGGTAAATGCCTGCAACCTTAGGCTGAGGAGTTGTGGTTGCAACAGCAGTTACTCCTATCTTGTTGGTACCGTATTCTGATAAAAAGAAATGACAACCGTTGAAACGCGAAAAAGTTGATGAACGCTGTTACCTCACAATTAATTTGCAGACGCAATGGGCACTTTTGATTAAGTGACTTGAGTGGCGGCGTAAGACCATTTCTCAATAACGATTGCTGAAAATATACTTTTCTTTCAACCTTATATTTTAACAGCTTCTGTACTGATTTCAAAGTCAGGCTTAGTAATCATTCTCCAGTTAGTTGAGGCTGATGCAGCTGCAGGTCACTAAAGAAGTGATCGCTGTTGTACCAGTGGACTATGTGTTCTGTGTTGTCTTGTCAAATGTTCCTTTTAACAAATTACGATTGTTCTTACTGTTAACAAGAAGGAACAAACAGGCAAAATTTATAGGGGCATTTCAAACGGCTTGGATTAAAAAAGGCCCTAAGCAATATTCTCGAGATTTGTTGCAGTCGAGGTTTCCTCGAATGCAAAATTAAACAAGTGTATTTTGCCATTGTAAGCACCACAGAATGCTTTTTTGAAAACAATATTTCTGATTGAAGATGCTGCAAATCATTTTTTCTAAACCTTTCTTAGTTATTATCACTCAGTCTAGCAGCTTCTTTTTTCCTTCTAACTGATGCGTTAAACAAAATTTTCTGCTTTATTAATATAGAATCACAAACGTTGCTGATTTTTCATGCGAGAAATGTCGAGTAACCAAATTATTCGTAAATTGCGAGACGTCTCATAGCTTCCTCCTTGGTGCGTTATACCAAATTATTCTAGTTTCGCATGATATGCTTGATTACATTATCTGAGAACCAGTGTATGCACTTATTTTCTCAGAAAATGCATTCAAAACGCAAAGCTTACTTTAAAGCGGACGTAGAAGCCCACATTCAGGGCCTGCCCTAGCAGGTACGTGCGGGGCCAAATGCAAGACCTGGGCGCGAGGCCCTTCTGAGCAGTGATTTTATGACGTCATCGTGTTCAGTCAAACGTGTTACGATCGTGGTAGAGCACAGATATACAGTAAAGCACTAACACGAGAATCGAGTACGTTTGCTGACGTTCGAGAGGAAATTAGCTAGTTCTGACGAGATCGTGCTTTGTTAGCAATGAAATTTATATGGCGTTTTTACTGAATTCTCAAGCGCAAGGTGTGTCTGGCAAAAATGAACAATCTACCCAAACACCATGGCGCGGGGCCCCCAGAGGCGCGGGACCCCCAGAGGCACGGGGCCCCCAGAGGCGCGGGGCCCCCAGAGGCGCGGGGCCCCCAGAGGCGCGGGGCCCAATGCAGCTGCATCGGTTGCATCGGCTTGAGGCCGGCCCTGGCTACATTAAATTCTCAAAGCTACTTTGTAAATAGCTTTGGAGGTTTACAAGCAAAACTTCAAACCATTACTTACTATTAGCGGCTTTCTTTGTTTTAAAGTGGGCTTGAAGTACAAGATATCGTATCGAGGTACCGTTTCCAATCTCGAAACCAACACCTTCAGGCAAATGAAGAGCAGGCGCGTCTTTGGCCCATGCCCAAAGCAAAGTGCCGTCTCCGGACTTGCACACTGGAGCTTCAGTCAGTTGGCTCTTTTTGCTCCCGTGCATCGTGCCACCGCAGTCCCTTCAAAATCGACTTTCAGTTGAAATATGCTCCAAGTGACTTAAATCAACTTGCTACGTTTGCTTTTAGTGCTACTGCAGGAGAAACACCAGTTTTGTTATTTCCCTCTTATAAGGTGAAAAAAGTATTTTTTTTACCACTGTGTAGTATATTTTCCAGTGTACATTATTTTCGATTGTATACACGGTGATCACTTTCGTAACATTCTCTGTTGTTTTTGTTTTTATTGTCAAGACTTATTCGGTTAAAAATGCCTCTAGGAAATTGTTATGCGTAAGCGGTCCAAGCATAAAGCAATGATCTCAAAGACTTGTCTGGATACGAAATATTATTTTTCGTTTTAGTTGAAGCAAACAGTACAGTACTTTGAAAAAACTTTGATTTGAAAAAAAGCATGGCCAAGCAGCCTTTAGCACAGAGATTGATAAAAAGTGCATAAAGAAATTGAGCTGACACCCTCACGTTCAACCTTGTATAAATTTGTATGTAGAGTATGTGACCGTAACACTAAGTTTTAATTAGAGCTCTCAACCCAATATTTTGGATCCGATCACGATTCATCATCAAAGCAGTATCCAGCAAAATTATTAGTATTTAGATTCTTAAAACGTTTCAAGCATTTTTCGTATCAAATGTTTTTCCAAAACTTTGGGAACATTTGTAGGTTCAGTCGAAAACCTATTCAAGTCACAAAAAACGTTTTCAGAGAGGTTATAATCAGGCCCGTAACCAGCTTGGAACACCAGGGGAGGCGAAATGTTTTCTGAGAGTGGCCCAAATTTTTTAAGACATATCCAATACCTTTAAACAATGTCCAACATATTTTTCCAGGGGGGGCGAAAGTTTTCCTAGGGGCACTTCGTTCCCCTGCGTCGCCCTGGTTACGGGCCTGGTTATAATTATTTCTTTTAATTTTAGCTCAAGCAGTTTCCAAATTTTTGATGAAATGCCTTTCTCTAAGACGCAACTGCTACTTCATAAAAAATAATGCCGTCACGAAGAAATGTGGCTTACAAAAAGACTATTCACTGCCCCAAGATGCAATTTTTTTCTTAGCGTTTAAAAAAAAATACAGTTGGACTATAGTCAAATCTACAATGATCTTTTCTTACACTAAAAGACATCTACTAAGAAATCGGTCAATAATTGCTGTGGCAGATGATACAATTCATTCAGTGGTGTTCGGTTTTTGACTAAAGTAGCATACAGCAACAAATCAAACTGCAGGAACTAATAAAAGCAGTTTAACCGCAGACGAAACGTATTAAAAACAAGGAACAAAACGGCGATCGTTTTTGTGGAAATAATTCGTTTTTTCGCCCAATAAACTACTGCTTTACAGTAAATCTCAATTGGCGACAAAAATTTGAAACCCATTTTCGGAAAGAAGCACTGTAAACAGCCTGCGATGAACCTGCGCGGCAAGTTTTGAACCGAGGGGTGGGCCCTTTTTTGAAAATCAGTACGTTTTGCAAATTTACTTTTGTACAGCATAAAATTCATGAATCACCTTCATTAAAGTTTCTTTTACACTGCGTTTTTTCCGTCATTATTTTTCTTTAAAATGACGACAATATTTTCAGTTCAGCCATTGATTCTGCATGAAGCTATACTCCTTCACATCAAGCTATACTCCTGGGAATGCTCTGAATAATATTCAGCGGAATCGATATTTGCGCAATATATCTTGATTGCAATTCTATGAGCCGACGTATCGATTTGGCATCTAGCCAGCCTTCCTCTTGGTGCCTGTATGCTGTGTATAGCCTGATTAAAACTTAAAACTTCGATGACCTATAAGGAAAGTGGTTTAAGAGTAAGTACGCAGCGTCTAAAGGGACGGTAGTTTCTCAACTTTAACGACATAGTTATGAAGTGCGCTGGATGTTGTATCACACCCAAATATTGAGTTACGATAAAAGCATTTGAAATTAGGTATTTTCAGATCCGTTTGCGATTCAGGGCATTACAGGGTTGGCTGAGAACTTGACCCATATGGTCTTTCGTCAACCGTTTTTGATTCAAACATGTTAGAACACATTCATCAATTTGCTAACCCTTGAGTTTCTGATGTGTTTAGATTTCATCTACACGAAATTAATTTCTGGTCTTTGATGTTCTTGTCTCTTCTTGCTCCGTTTGTGTCACTTCGTGATTTGAACCACAAAAATATATGAATAAACTATTACCAGTGGTTTCATAGCAAAAAACACCCCGTGTCATCAACAACTTCAAACAACACACAAAATGACACTTGACCATTGATCGTCAGTGACTCACTGTTCACAGAGTTCTACACCTTCATCTTGGCAATTCCTGCCTGAATTCTACACAGGACTGAGTGCCGGTTTCTTCACAGCTGGCGCTTTGTATTTTACTTTCAGTCGGTTTGTGTTTCGCGAAGCCTTCGCGACGCTATTGCAAAATCATCATGTCAAGCTGACCAGATTCCTAGTAGTTAACTGATGAGAAGTCAGGTAGTGTTGGAAAAGTAGCAAAAAGCGCAACTTGGAACTAAATGATTAATTTCGTGAAAAACTTGCATGATGTTATAAATTTTCAAGTTGTTTGCGTACAAATATGTCGTGCAGCCAAGGCCGGACAAAATTAGAGCACTGTTAACTGTTTTCATGGCACCAGGAAACTTTATGACATCGTTTTTGTTTCAGAGTGAAATTTTTGTACAAGATGCTGTTTCCTCAAGGGATGAGATAAAGACGGAAGCTGGGCGCTTGAACCCTCAGTGGAGCTTAAAAAATATCCAAGAAAAAATCAGCCATTTTCAAACATTCTGCGTATACGTTTTTTTATGTGCACCAAATATGCCTCAAACAGTCTCAAGGCAACATTCGCAGGAAAGCTGAAACCGAGATACACATATATAGGTTTGGGTCCCCGTCTCTATAGTACTTTTAAATAATATCAGACAATAACTTTGTCAAGCCGGATTCAACAATCAACACCCCCTGTATGCTTCCATTCAAGACCTGCAGAGCCTCCACCCACAGCGTCTGCGGTCGAGGCGCGCTTTCTTCGCCGTGCTATCACCCTACTAGTCTCTGCGTTTGAGATCAAAAGAACAAGAATGAACTCGTGGAAAGACATTACACCCACTCCCAGTCTTGCGTGAGCCCAACCACCGGTCTTCCCCCTGACTCCAACCTTCCCTGTAAACTCTGGGTCACCATAAACAGGCTCAGAACTGGAGTCGGGCGTTTCGGCTCTCGTGTGTCAGCGGGGCTGTGAGAGGCAGCCTCGTGCATAAGCGGGGAGGAGATTCAGACAGCACACCACATTATTTATCACTGCGAGGCCCTCCGAACACCAAAATCCAGGCCCGTAACCAGGTGGGTCGCAAGGGGTGCAAAGACCCCCATGCAAAATTTTTCGTCCCCATGGAAGAATGTTTTGGATATAGTTTAAAGCTATTGAACATATTTCAAAAAATTTAGGCCACTCTCACAAAACTCGTTGCTCCCCTGGTGTCCCAAGCTGGTTACGGGCTTGCCAAACTCCCTTCATGACTTAGGGTCTCCAGGTCCAGCGGGTGTTTGTTAGTTGGGCCCACTTGTGGGGATCACTTGAGGGTCGCTGCTCATACGAAACAAAAGAAAGAAAAAACGTTTGAAGTGTATTTTCGGCTGTGGGGTTCGTTTTCTCATTCTTTGATTCAAAAGCGCATTGGCGCTCCCCTCATCATGTTGCACCAGGATGCCCGAACCACTATCTGAACCCTCGTAAAACGCCCATGGGCATACGTCAAGGCAAGCCAAAGCACTATTCCTTGGAGTTATTTCGTTGATCTGCTGGCCTCGTTTGTTTAAGATTAAAACAAACATTGATCATTAGTGCCTTTTATGGGAATTAAGTCTCCACAGGGGTGTTACAAGTTAATCAATCTGCAAACGTTTTGAATAGGAAATCGATTTCAAGTAACACTACGCACTCTCACTCCTCAAATCTTATTCAAACAGAAATGCGATCTTCTTCTTCGTTTGAGCCAGTTCTTTCAATCCCCTGCTTGGCCGCACAAGATCTTGGGGAACGTGTTGAGCAGCCATTCAATTGTTTTATCATCTCGAACCGCCAGGTCGTGCAGTCCATGGGGAGATCGATGGATTGGACATTCGAGGGCAACAAGGTCGACCGGTTGTTCAGAATTGCGATGATTCAAACTTATGCTTGATTGATGATGCAATGCACTTGATTAATGATTGCCATGACTCAAGCTTGCACGTATCTTGAAAACAGATACGTGCAAGTTTGAATCATCGCCAAGTGAAGAAAGTAGAACTGTCGGTTGATTCCTCGAAAGGTTGCAGCAAAGCTAGAGCTTTTAATTGTTATTTAAAGAAACATATTTTTTAAAAAAAAGCTATCAATGTCATATTCTGATTTTGCAATCTCCTATAAAGTGGTTTAGAGAGTTGTTTTCATCGATCCTGTTTGCCGCTTCTCAAGCTGGTTGTTAGATTTTAATGCGTTTGCGTCTCTGTCAGAAAATGCTTAAGCATTGGTAGTGGCTCCACTGACAATGGCCAACTCTTAGTCTCTTTGCTTTTGTGAGGAAGATTGTAATGTCACCAGCAGCATCATTTCTCAATTCCAAAACACGTTTTATGTCGCCGGACTCATTCTTGCAAACCCGCTTTTTCCTTGCTGTACTGCTTGTTACAGTATTTTCATTGTTGGGCGATCAAGCCCTTCACACATGATTATAACACACCCACTGATCATTTTTCCGTTATCTTACCTGAATAATTGCATAAGAGTTTTATCAAGCCTGGCTGAAATTAAGACAATTTCTAAACTACAAAATAACTTACAAAAATTTGAAAATATTTTGTTCAGGCATCAATAAAAATAACTTTTCAAGAGATGCAAATGCTTGACGCAATCTGAGCACAAACGCATATTTGAGGTTCCTGGAACGATGGTGTTTGCGCAGCAGCTCTTTCTACAGGTAAGAAGTGGTAATGTCACGTTTTGACTGTTAATTTTTGCTTGCAAGCCTCAAATTTACGGTAACGTGCTTCGCTTCAGACTTCATACCATACAACAACTATCACCAAAAGGGGAAATGCACGTGGTGACTGCGTTTTATACTTCAAAAAATAGAATAAGAATTCGTTACTTTCAACCTTGAATGCAAAGAGAAAGTTGCTTATTGCTGATGATGTCTAGAAATACAGACACCATTAAAGTTCTCACCACGCAGCGTGAGTGGTCGACCCAGGAGTGGAGCATCCATAGAAGAGCATATGATGTGCAACGCTTTGAATGGCGTGCGGTATGTAACCAGCTGCAAGCGAGGAAAAACAAAATGCTTATCTTTGTGGAAAGTGGTTAATCCACCTACGATTTTATAAGTGTAAAGCTTAGCCAAACTAAAATATTACGATTAGCTTTGGTTTGTTAACAAAAAAAAGCCACGATTTTCTGTGATCACATAGACAAAAAACTTTACAGCATGCTGATTCGATAGACATTTGCGGATCTTCTTCAGTTGAATATTGACTTTTGCACTTACTGATAAACAGGGTCTTCCTGACTTTATATTTTGACAAGGCGACCGTTGAGCAAACGTAGGTATCATCCTGTGGCAAGAAAGAGACAAGCCTGTAAAAGCACTCTAATAATTTCGACAAGCCGAACCAACTTTTTTGCGAAATCTTTCTGATGAGAGAGACTTGTGTTAAGAAAAACTGCATCGACCCAAATAATCAAAAGTATTCGATTTCAATTTTCGAATCAAACTTCATTTTTCTGCGAATTTTTTCGAACTTTTTTCCATTCTTTCCGATTCAGCCGCTCCCCGAGAACGACATGAACATAGCAAAGTTTGAAACCGTGATCAGAAGTTTGAAAGACAGTTTTAAGTAGTCACAGATCTTCGTTTCCAGGTCGTTTACGGGTCGTGGAAAACTGCCGCCGTTGCCAATTGCTTAACCACTTGTTGCTCAATAATAGACATGTGGACGGCATTGACAAAGCTGTGATGCGACTGAAGTCGCTCAGCGGATCGACGGCCATGGAACGAAACTTATATGATAACGAAAATTAAAAAATGCCCAAACTTTTATAATCAATCCCATAGAATGCTTTGCAAAAGAAAGTTGCAGTTTGCTTTACTATATTTGTCTTTTCTAGAAATGACCAAAAACGTCGCTTACGACTGCGTACATAATGCATCGCTCGCTACTCACGTGTGGGACTGTGATTGAAGGCATGTATACGTTCAAACGATAGGTTTGTCCAGTGGAAGACCTGAAACAGTATAACAACACACGAAACGTGAATGAATGGCACAATTAACGCTTAAATGTTATCGGATGGATTGCTGTCCAGCAGACACAATCTTCAACCAATGATCAAACCTTGAACAAACATGGAAAAATGAATCAATACTAAGTTTTAAGTCATTAATAATAAAAGAAAATTTGGAAATCTTGCAAAGTCGTATTCGAAACACTAGCGGTTTAAAGACTGAAGTGAAGTCATGTTGGACGTTTTGAAAAGAACTGGTTTTGTCGTCAGCGAAACACGTGGTCTTTCAAATATTTTTTTATCTGTCTGCTCTCTATGAAATTGACCAACTGTTTTTCAAACGATGTTAAATTTTAACATCGTGTGGAAGAACAAAGTAAAATATTACGTTTTATGTTTTATGCCTTTGTTTTTAAAGGTATAAAAATTGCATTCGCTTCAATAGTCTTTATTTGCTAACATTTTGCATTCGCTTCAATAGTCTTTGTCATTATTTGCTGACCAGACTTTATTTGCTAACATTAAGTGCTTTTGAGTGTTGAGCATATACTCTTCTGAAGGTATGTTGCTTTCCAAACATTTTTAACCATCTGTTCCGATACAGGTGGCCGTCCATATCCTTTGTCCCTACACAAACAAACTTCACCTTTGAATTTTGTGCCATTTCTGCATCTGTGCTGCAGCTGGCGCTTTTTTACAAAATTCTTTTACAGATAAACGCCGTGCAGTCGTGTTCGATTATGTCCACGCGTATACTCGCACAAACAAAACATTTTTCAATTAAACTGATTGCTAATTCCATACTTGAGAACATAAACTGTGAAACATAAAAAATATAGTTTCAACATATTCTTACACATGCTGTTAAAATTTGAGATCATTGGAAAAATTGGTCAAATTTATTAGATTGCAAATCAATAACAAAATTTTTGGAACACTCTGTACCACGCACTGGCCACAGCAAGCGGTACTTTTTTTACCAAACACGTCCTTTAAACGCAGCTTGAGTTTAATTTAGAAGAAGTGCGTAAGAATCTAATGAATGATATTGCTTCGATAGAAACATGAATATCAAAGTGTTGGTTGAACGGACTTCTCTTAAAGAGAAGGTCGGAGATTGCGCGTCTCACAAAATTTTAAAATTCGTGCTACTGTGCTTTGCTGAAGCTCGCAGTAGAAAAAAGTTAGATTTTTTGCAGAGCACGTTCAGCTTGTGCAGGGTTTCCCAACCGGGGCCGTCGGTCCCCTTTAGGGGCCACGGAGCGGTTCCTCGGGGGCCACGAGCACAGGCCTTTACTAAGTAGCTCTGCCGTGATATTGCAAAACCCTATTGATGAGCAGGGGGCCACAAGTGTTGACAGACTTTAGAAAGGGGGCCACAAACCACGAAAGGTTGAGATCCACTGAGCGAGTGCCTCGAATGCGAACGCTTGTAATTTGTTGCAACGTTTTTTGCGAAGCGCATGCAACACCTCCGCTTTCAGACATGAGAGACAAAAATGATTTTCGTATACGTACATTTCGGGGAGTGACGTGTGCGTGTTGACAGAGTCTTGCTCTGGCACCGGGTACAGTTTTTCAATGAAATCTTCAAGTCTTGTAAATGGTGTTTTTGCTGAAACGTACTGTGCGTAGATGAAAAATAATACAAAAAGAAAAAACAAGCCAGTTTTGCACAGACACTCAGCAGATCGGGAACCGTGCTTGTGAATAAAGGGCCTGCGTTTGTGAATACCCGAAAAAGGCTGGGCAGTTGCCACGCGCACAAGAAATGAAGAAAGAACAGTGTTATTACGCAAGAATATTATTGTTGATACTGTTCGGCTACAGAGGCCCACCATGCTTTACCCGGCTCGTAAATACTGCGGTTCATCGAAGTATAAAGCATTGTTTAGAGTCTAAGCAAAGGGTTTCTCAAACGGGGCCCTCGGCCCCCATTGGGGGCCACAGAGCGGTTTTCTGGGGGCCACGAGCAGAGGCCTTCACTAGGTAGCTTTGCCTTGATATTGCATAACTCAAGTGTCAAGATATATTAAGTACTCGCCAGTTAAACTTAGAAGGGGGCCATGGCTCATGAAAGTTTGAGGGGCACTGGTTTAGACTTTAGAGAGTGTGTTTCAAATCTATGTTTCTGCTTCGATAAACAGCAAGAAGATGCGCATTTGTATCAAAGGGGGGCAGAGGCCACAGACATTTGGGAGGTGCAGTTGCCCGAACTGCCTCTTTCATCTGTCACTGTCATGTATGTTGGTGATAAATTTTTAATATCAGCGATGCAAGTGATACTTCGCAATGCGACTGTTATTTAACGAGTAAGCGATATTAACCATCCTAACACTTTGCGCAAGTTTATTTAACTGTTCAGAACGAACCCCATTTTGCCCAAAACGGTTAAAAGAAAGACTGTAAGAGACAAAAATTCTGCTTCAGCAGCTCACAAAGTTTTATACGTTCTTTGCCAAACAGGAGCTTAGTCGCAAACATCACTTGCTTATATATGATTGTGTTGTGTGAAAGACCTTCGTTTGTCAAACAAAGGCAGAACCGTCGCCAGAAACTCGTCAATAGGGGGACTTTACATTTGTGCAGGGGGGATTTACGTTCGTGTAGGGGGGGCTTGACATTCAAATTTGATAAAAATTCCACTAACTTATAGTGTTTCATATTTCAATTTGGGGAAGTTTGGAGCTTTGTTTGGGAGGGATAAGCTCACCAAAGCCCCCTTGGCGACGGGACTGAAGAAAGGTCGTAAGAACCCAGTTATAACTGACCTTAATTCATACATTGCTTACATTCTTCAACGTTGTGAGTTTTTCTACTCTCTTCATAACTTCTCACGGATGATGTAAAAGGCTGCGAATCAAAATCGTCGTAACTCTCATAATCTTCCAAATCTTCAACAAGGTCTAACAGATTGTTGCGCACATATGGCTCATCCGATCTTACTTCCAAACCAAACTTGTTGTCGGTGTGGTACGCACGGGATATGGACGTGGAGAGCGCAGTGATCCACAAGCAGCAAGATAAATGCTTAACAAAAAACATAATGCAATCTACCAAATCAACAGGAAGGTTAAGGTCAAAATGCGCTTCAAACCTTCAGGTTCAGCATAATTCTATTACTCTAAATACTGCCTTGAACTGCCATAAAGACTTTGTTCTAGGTACAGTAAAAAGAACTGAAATAGAAGTAAAGCTTGTACTTTTCTTCAGCTATTGAAAATACAAGCGTTCCGGTTGAAAGCGTTATGAAGGTCGCCCTGTGCTATCGGTGCGATGACAGCTTCTGACATCAAAGCGTCTATTTTTCCTGGTGAAACGCGCCACGTCGGAATATTTTTTCAATTGTATCATCAAATGCGGCTAATGCGGTACCTTTGACACCAAATCGATTTCAGTGGGATGGTATACATTTGCAAAAATTAACTTAAGGAAAAGTTTATCCGGTCCTGAAAACTGCTTCAATGAAAACTTCTTTTGTTCCCTGACAGTATTGCGATCGGAAATCCCGAGAGGCATGTGTGCAGAGCTTCGCACCGTGGCAGCAAGCAACAATATAGATCACCCGACGAGATCACTCTATTATTACTTGTTCGTGCCACATACATATATTTTTGTTCTTCGCGAACATTCCGTTCGTGGTGAATCACACAATCAACGCAACACCACCGGAGAGGTTGCAACAACAGCAAGAACAAAACCTTTTCTTGGCTCGACCTTGGATAGTTGACTATTTCAAAAATGAATGAACGTGCAAATATACAGTAACCGCAGGAATCGTACCGCGGAAAAAGTGTCTCAACTAGGGATATCTAGGAGTTTTTAGATATCCCTGGTCTCAACAAGTAGCAGCAGTGACAACGTCTGCGTTCGCAAGAAACCTCAGTTTGACAAATTGGATTTGAAAGCTTTTTCCTGGAAAGTCTTCATGCACTTGGGTAAGCACCGTGTTTTTCTGCAAAATTCCCGACATCTTCTTTCTGATTTGTATTAGGCAGCTTTTCCACAAGCTGCACACCTGATGTCCTTTTAGGTGGCGTACACCTCTGGCTGTGGTAAACCTTGGTGAGCACGTTGGTGCTGAGTCTTTTCCCAGCTATCCATGATGATGACATCACAGAACTAGGAGACTTTGCCTGACAATCTGCATTCTACAACAGCAATAGAGAAACCCGAAGGGCAATCTTTTGAAGTTTCAAAAAACGACCCGACCAAGTGACTCACATCACTCACCAACCTATAAACCAACCACAGAAACAGTCGTCTGTATAAAAGGGAAAGCTACGTGCGGATTGCACGGCAACGGCAGCGCGACCAGGTTTGGCTGTGGTTAAGCGCGGTGTGTAAACTGTTTAATTTTTCATGAATATATTGAAGCCATGCATTGTTGTTCGTATTTTTTAAACGTTGGAAACAAGCCTCGAGCGTATTAGCTGACATGTGTCGGGCTATAATTTCATTGCATTCGGATGTGGCTTTCCTATAATCGCTGAGAAACGTCACGAGCGCTTTATTCGCTAACATTTAGTGTTTTATTCGCTAACATTTAGGACTTAATTTGCTTGAGTGTTTACTCACTAACATTTTGGTTCTTTAACGTATACGAAAGTAAGAAAAATCTGTCCTGTTCCCGGATTGTGGCAACCTGAAAACTGACCCACTCATCTTATTCAGTCAAGCACACAATCACCTCATTACACCAAGGCTGGGCGGCCCCCGGAAGCATTCAGGAAAAATATTCAAATCTGAAATTTTCGCCAACTTAGCACAGTAAATGTTAGCGCTGAGGCTAACTTGAACGGAGACTTGCTTTTATTTCCATTAGAAGGTACGACCCTCCGCTAAACATGGCATTCTCAATGTATGGTCCCCGAGCTAAATTAATTCCTCACCCCTACCTGACACAATCGGTTGAGGTGTTACAACCCGAACACAAAACTGAGCTTCAGTGGTTTCAATTTCCTGCTGGTAAAAAGTTGATGAGACTGTTCCCGGCATCTCCCCTGCGCAAACTGCCCCTATAGTGGTGAAGCATACGGCTAAGTATGAAAGAAGGTTGAGATGCATTTCAGGAAGCAATCGTCTTGAACGAAAAACTAAGCGCATGATTTCCTTGTTCTCGGACGGTTTTCATGACGTAGATTTTAAACCAATCCACGCCAGTACGCAGTACGCACAATGTGCAGATATAAATAGTCCTGTTTGCTCTGCTTTAGTCAGATCTTCTCTGCAGTATCAAGATATATGAATCAGAAAGTGGTTAGGAGAGAACTAACTTCATTTCTGCCCAACATTTTTGAAGCAAATGAGTTTCACTTTTATGTCCAAAATTTTGAGTCTCTTTACTATCCTTGATAAAGGTGCCAATTTTCTTCCCAAGTGCGTTGTTGAAAGTGCTGGAATGTTTTCAGTGTTGTGTTTGTCAGAGTTCTGCCAAATCATGCGGTTGCATGAAAACCAAATGCTTTGAATGTCTTGACATAAAGAGCGCATCTTTCCAGCAACTGCGCAGTAACTGATATTGTGTACGTCCAAAGGTGACATCAAAACGTACATCGCGATACGAAGGGAATACGAAATTCAATTCGTCGGCGACGCAAGCGATTAAAGTATTATTCTAAATGGAATGTTGGAAAGTTTTCATCAACTCAGATTTTAAGGCTAATGAACGGGAAGTTGATTGCTGGGCTGGTTTTGTAGTGACCGTTTAATGCAAGTTGCTGCATTATGCACGAACAATGTTGCTTGTTGGTGTTTGGTTGGATGTGGATAGAAACTAACAAGATTCAAACTTTAACTTACCTAAAGTTCATGACATATCTCACAATATATTCTGATACCGCTTCTACTTTTAGCTGGCTTTTGACCTTTGCTTTATTATGCTGGTTATTATCAAAAAAGTAAAGGGTGACAACATATGAAATTTACTGAAGTTACCTATTACTTTCTAGTTTTTGATACCTCTAAACCTGTCGTCACAATTTCCAAACTAAGAACATTTTCCTGCAACTTGTGGATTTATCTTTGCTCATCCATGCAGAGTTTCAACCATGAAAATCCAGAGAATCGGGAGTGTTTCCAAATTTTAGTGCTTCCTCCAGGTTGTTTGACTCTACAACGGTGGTTGACTTTGCTGGTCAAGTTTTCTTTTGTTATGTCTAATTTTGATACCATCATGTGAAGTGGATCAGTTTTTTGCAATGACGTGAATACCACTTAGCTCTTGGTAAATGACCTCACAAACCTCGACACGTCCCTGTAAGGAAATTAAACGAATCGTCTCTTACCGGTACATTCTCACTCACTGACTCAGGTAATCCCTGTTTCGTTGCGACTATTTAATAATAACTCAACTAGGTCTATAAACGGATTATAACTAATAAAAAAATCAAACTCATTCCGTTACGTGTAACAAAATGTAAGCATCCCATGTCCAATAAATAAAGTTTCTGTAAAGATGCTTGCAAGTGCTCTGCAAGAACAAAAGCTCCTGAAAATACAAGCCCTAATTTTGTTTAGTCTTACATTTTAAATATCATTGTTGTTTATAAGCAAACAGTCATTAATTGTTTGTAAATCGTTCAATATATTGTGTCAAGAAATTTTGACAGAAATTCTTCTTTCCAAGGCTTTGCATGACAAAATTTGCTGATCCTGTTCCTGTCAACAATTCAACTCTTAACGAAATCCCTATTTTTACGACACTGTTGAAAATGCTTTGTTGTTGCCATGGAAAAGATAATAAATCCATGGTAACACGCGTTTCACAACCATCGACAAAAATAAAACTTTCCCACTGAATCAAAATTTTGCCTTCGCTAGCAATAGTAATTGTGTTGCGGCTTGTGTAATATGCCATGAACAGGATGTTGGCCAAACTACCAATATATTTTCTACGAGATGTTCATCGCACCGCAGTAATGGGGACAAACCTCAGCTGATATCAAAGACGGCAACGACCAAATGGCCTTATCGCGGTACTATTCAACGAGCCGTTGCATAATAAATAAACAACCTTTGCATGAAGCATACACTGTTACTTTTGTGGAAAGACCCGGTTGTTTTTTTCACTCTACGGATACCGACGTGGATAGATGGTTTCACAAACTTAGACGCAAAAATTAATATTCAAAGCATGGCGTTCCCGCGTGTAAAATCTTTCTTGTGCACTTTTGCGTTGCTCCTTTAAAGTGCTTTGATAAACCACCCAGTGAATTAACTATGTCGTTTATTCTCGTCACGGCGATCAGCACTGAATTTTAAAAACGCTCCCTAGAGTAGTGGTTGTGGTACGAAGGCCTTCAAGGTAATACGCGGGTAGGCCTGTCTTCTGTTTTCCTTCACAAAAAATTGCATTCACAGATTTTGCTGTTAATTACCGGGTTCTGTTTATAAATTCTTGCATTTCTGTGTACGTTTTCTATTGTTTTTTAACAATAGCAATTATGTTTCTGACCGCCATTTTGTACATGTCGTTTTTGTGTCGAGTCTAGTTTTCTAAACGCTTGATCCAATGGTGTTTGGTTGAATAAGTTTTCCTGGAACAAGGTGGTACACTGTACTGGACCCCAAATGGTACTCCAAGTGGTAAGCGATCAGGAAAAGGTTGGGAACCACTGACCTAGAGTTTGGGCCTTGGCTGTGCCTCTCACCTCCCGTACGTAATCGGTCTTACGCATTTCACTAACGTTCTGCGAGGTATTGTTTGTCTGTTCCTAACTTCACTGACCGTGTTTATCGACTTCGGAAAGTACAAGGTTTTCCGCTGGGCGAAGCGGAAATAAGGAACATTACGAACATATACTGAACGCGTCAGCTTACGCGCTATTGACAATTCCACGTCCTTGGTAGTCGAGTGCGATGTCTCAGCAGTGGCGGTGTCCGCAACTCTGAATCAAGATGATAGGCCGGTAGCGTACATGTCACGATTTTTACAGGGAAGTGAGCTCAACTATCCGGCAGAAGAGAAATAAACCTTGTTAATCATCGAGGCGGTAAGTGGTCACATTTTCTCAAACGGCAGCATTGCACCTTGATCACCGATCAACGTTCAGTTGCTTTTATGCTGTGGACCCGCGCAAACGGACTAAGGTAAAAAATAGCAAAATCTTGTTCTCGTGGTTCGATTTGGCCGAGTATTGTTACTCCACGTGGTATCGACCTGGAAAGCTGAACGTTGGGCTAGATGCGTTAACTCGCATCTCTTGTGCGAACATGACCCTATCAAAATTGGTTGAGATTCACAAGTTATGGTCTAAAACATAATTAATTGATAAATCGCATAGCGGATTAATTACAGTAATTAATTATCGATTTTTTGGCCATGACTTGCCAACCACTAACGCTAGATGGCCAATCAAGTGCTCTAAAGCTGCATATTTTCTCCTATTTCATTTTAAAAGAGAAAACGCTTAAATTGCCACCTTAATTTTTTCTCAGTTCTCTTAGCTTTGATAGAAGCTGCTCAACAAAGTGCAAGCTCCGAAGCGAAGATAACATAAGCTGTGGATTAGCAGGAAGGCCACCATGACAACAAGTTCAAGAGTCATTTTTGCTTTTGCCATCAATTTATTGATTCAACTGAAGTGATGATAAGCGCTATCAAGGAACAGTTGCGAAGTAATTACTCCAGTGGATCGACGGATCTCCATTATCGCAATCTTTGGTTCGTAAGCTCCCATGCATCGAGCTTCGTGGTGTCCAGTACATGAGGTAGTAGCGACACATTTCGTCTGTGTATTTGTCTCCTACATGCGTCACTTTGTCGCGGTGGCTCACCATCTCACAACGCGCTGCCTGTAGTGATAAAGCAATTACTTTATAAAGTTTTTCAGCTCTCGGTAGCTAATAAATATGATCAATGTTTTCATAAAATATTGCCTGTTTTTGTGCATCTTGAATTAAACCTACTTTATATCTTTCAAAAAATTTTAAGAAAAAATCCAAAAAAATTTGCGTATTCGTTCTCGGTAGCAAATAATTCTAATCAATGTTTTCATAAACTATTGCCCGTTTTTGTGCATCTCGAATTCAGTCAATCTTTTTATGTCTCTCGCAAAATTTTAAGAAAAATTTCACAAATGTTTGCTCATTACTTCTATTACAATAAGTGCTGAAGACGCCTGTTAAGAACCGGCAGGCAAAATATATACCTGCCAACACCGTATGGTGCTTGGTTCTTTGCTGCGAGAGGATTTCTTTCCATAGAAACTATTTACTTTTCAGGTTTTAATACAATAGCAATGAAATTGGTAAAGTTATTAGATATTTTCAAAGCGCTTGCTTATTGCTTCAAATAAAATCTGAATATAGCTTGGCTATATGGCTTCTGCTTATCAAAGATCAAGTGGTCCATTAGTACACTTTTGTCTCAGCAAAAGCTGAATCTCCTACCAGACTTCATGTGTTGCGTTAAATGATGAATAAATCCAATTTCGCATTCTTGTTTTTCTTCCTAAAATTTTTCTTCCTAAAATTCTTGTTTTTCTTCCTAAAATTCCTGTTTTTCTTCCTAAAATTCAATATCTGTTAGTTTTCCTGTCAAACGTACTTTTTGATAGATTTTCAAAGAGAGAACCAAATCGTATTAAATCAATAAACGATCTATTGGCTTATAGTAAGATCATCAGCACAAAATACTAAACTATCGTGAGTGGCAGTTTTACGTTTCAGAGTTTAAAACTGAAAACAAGGGCAAGGACAACTGAATCTCACCAGCCAGTCTCCCTTTTTCAGTGTCATATTTTTGTCCTTCACTGGGTAGAAAGCTTGTGGAATTTGAGGACTTTTTTCTCCAAGCAATGTCCAAGTTCCGTTGCGAACCCGGTAACCCAGGACCCTGACACCGAGCGAGTGGGTGTGGGTTCGGAATGCGAATGGATGCATGACGGTTTTATCCTTATATCTGCAAATACAATAGGAGAATTTATTCATTTTCTCAAAAGGCTGCATCGAACATTGTACGGCAACTTTTTTCTGCACGTAATTCACCTTCTCAACCCCCACGGCTTTACACAATCATTTTTAAGATACAGCTGATTTTCGTAACAGAAAAATTTTAGTGCACAAAGCATATGTGTTGACCCAGCCTTTCGATTTTCTATTCTTTTGGCTCCAGTACTTCTTGATTCTGCGAAAAGCGACGAAAGAAGTGTATTTCGTGAAAATCGAACAACCTCAGAAGTGGGATTCGAACCCACGCCTCCATTCGGAGACCAGAAAGTTAGAACCGTCGCCGCCGCCTCCGAAAGATCGCGACATGGTGAGAAGAATGCTATTGAACAACTGATTAATGCTATTGATGTCAGCATTGGCATGCATGCTAAAACTTGGGGGTCAGTTAGGAGCGGTAACCCTTTGAAAAACTCGATGTAACGATCCCAATGGCTATCTTCAGGTCAGGAGTATTGTTCGTCTTCATCAAGTCTTTTCAGGCTTCACTTACTTGCACACAATATCAAGGTTTTGTTTGGAACGCGGCGGGATCCGACCAGTCGACGACATGAGCACGTAGATGCCAGCAACGTTCGGTTGCGGTGCTGCGGTTGTAATGGCTGTTACTCCTATCCTGTTGGTCCCGTATTCTGTTATGAAAAATAAGCTTTTTGAAGCTGTATGAAAATGAAAAAATGCAGTATCGAACCATCACTCACGGGTAGGACTCAAATATATACGCAATGGTTTTTCGGAGACTTGGCGATCAAAGTATTCTTCACTACTTCAGCAGAAAGAAAATGCTTGGCCGAGCTGGATGCGTGCGGCTTGTTTACGCTAAAGGTAGCTTAGATAATAACGAGTGTCTGTTAACCGTATCATTCTGCAGCAAACGCGCTCTGACACGTAACGTCCAAACGCTTCGTGCTCATTGGTTTTCAGTGTGATCATTGTTGATTCTAAATCACAGCTACTATCAACAAAACTGAATTGTCACCAACTGCCTCAAGGGCTAAAACCCAGGCTAAATGAAGGAAGTCGTACCTTCGTCAGAAAATGCATTAAGTTTATCAAAGATGCATTCTATTTACCACACTCATGCAGACATTATAGCATTTCGTGCTGATTTCCACACAAAAAGATATGATTATAGTGACAAACGAAGCTAGAAAACTTTGAGAGAGGGCCATAACTAGGGCTGTTTGTTATGACCTAAAAAACTTAATAGTATGAATTTCTTTTTCAGAAAATATAACTTTATATGACCAAACAAAAATGGCCGAGCTAGAACATACAACTACTGTACAAAGAAGCATTACCAGCGAAAACAGGCATAAGAGATGATAGTCCATGGTTTGTTGAAGCCTCACTAAAATAAGAAGCTCAAAACATGAATAAAACATATTTTGGTTTGAAGCAAATTGAAAACATGCATGATGGACATTGGTTTATTTCTTTGGGGCAGCAAGAACATTCATTTTTAGGCAATGCATTACATTTCATCCAAATAACTTGGTTCACCTACGTCTTTGCCAGCATCCGCAGGGGGCCCAAAGGTTCAATTTGCAGGATGCAACTTACACCTAGCCATATACTAGTTTCATCTGATATTTTAAGATTGTTTTAATGGTTCCCTTATTGAATTAGTTTAAAAATATGCACAATATGGCTTTATGACTTATAACATGGAAAATATGACTTTTTGTAACTTTAAATGGCGCTAACCATAACTATCATCAGGTATGTAGGTTTCCATTACTGATATATTGCCATCGGCTGATTGTTATTAATCGATTGAATCAGAGTGGATTACTACGCTTGCCCGCAGAGCCTCTGAAAAATATTCAATCAGACGTGTCGCCAGGATTTGGTGGATGGGGACCAACAAAAACCAAATGGGGGCACTATTAGTTAAAGGCCGAAAAAATGAAAAGGTCATACTCATTTCCAGCAGGTGGAACAAATCGCAAATTAGGGGCTCAGCAATCCATTCCCCCGTTGGTGGCGGTCATTCGTTTTTAAAATCTGAATTTTTCTTGCCTGGAATGCACATAAGGGCACTTGTGTACGCAAGTATTGTGCAGGGCCTTTGGGAGAAATTTTACCAGGGCGTACGAAGACCAATATTGGGCCCCCTAGCATTTGGGTTTCTCCAGTGCTGGATTAAACTGGTGCAGGGCCTGTAACATATTAACAGCGCGGGGCCCCAAGTTAAAAATACACTTGAACGAGTAAACCAATGTTAAATCATAAATTGTGTGGGCATCCTAATGACTGCCATTAGACACATGTTTGTTTGAGGTTTCACCTTGGTGATTGTTAAGACCTTTTGAGAGACCGAACTACTTCGTGATACTGGAAACTAGCATATACACTAGTAAATTTGGGGTTGGTTACAGAAAAACTTAGAGTGCGTAGGCTACTTTCATCTTCCCGGGCCCCTGTACTTATCGGGCCCCCTCTCGTAGGTCATGGTCTTGTGTTATTCGTTTGTAATATTTCCAGTGTTCCCACTGCCAGGGGTGCCGGCGGTACCTTTTGAACTACACCGCTGAATCGAGCTGCTACAAATGATTAGAGACCATCTCCCTGTCCCGCCAAGACAAAACGCCAGTCACCTTGAAATCCTCTTTTCCAGGGTTAGTAGATACTTGCTCAGCGCGGTTATCAGACGAACTTTCATAAACAGCGAAAGCTTCGAGCTTAAGGCCAAACCTGGTTTTCAGGAAATAAACTGCAGATTAGAAGGTCGATCGACTGATTTCATAGAAATGATCCTTATGCGCCATTAAAAAACTCCATTCTCTGGGTTTGCAATGTTAAACTGGATAATTTTGACCGTCAGGAAAGGAAGCGTGCTTACGCGATTGCACACGGAGACATTTTGAGTGTTTAAATTCCGGAAAGTGGTAATACAAATTAAACAGCTTAATTCTCAAAAGTACCCAAAAAAGGCCAACAGGCCAAAGAAAATATTTGCCGCCAAAGCACTTATGGAAACAGCCAAATTTTCACAAATTTCACGATTTGGCTGCAAAAAAGCCAAGTTCCCAACCCTGGTCGTTTCTATTTTTCGCACGACTGTGTATGCACCCCTTCTCTTCAACATCTATATCTCTGTCCTGCCAGCCACCGTCTCCAGAAAGTATGCATATGCTGACGATCTAGCCATTATGCATGCTGATGGAGACTGGCGGGCAGTGAAAGGGTTGCTGAGCAGGGACATGGAAGACATAGGCGAACACCTCCAGACCTGGAAATTAAAGCTCAGCACTACAAAAACGGTGTCGGCAGCTTTCCATCTTAACAACAAGGAAGCTAAACGTGAGGTAAAAGTCAACTACAACAATTAAATCCTGCCCTTTTGCCCCGAGCCCAAATACCTCGAGGTAATGTTGGACAGGTCGCTCACGTATCGCCGACACCTTGAGTTACTTTGCAAAAAGCTAACATCACGCGTCGCACTACTGAGGCGGCTTGCTGGCTCCGGTTAGGGTGCTGGAGCAACGACTCTGCGAATAGCTACCCTAGCCTTGGTGCATTCAACCGCCGAATACTGCGCACTTGTCTGGTGTCGCAGTGCTAACACCCGCCTTGTTGACCCTGTCATCAACGACGCCTTAAGAAGTGTGGCTGGATGGCGGCGTCCTACACCAGTAGACAACCTTCCCATCCTCGCAGGTATCCAACCTGCTGAGCTTCGTCGCAATGGAGCCAAACTGTCTCTGATACGCCGTGCCTTGGAGCCTGGACATCTGCTCCACTCAGCACTCACCTGTCCATCGAGTGCAACCGCAGGGAGCCTCAAATCGAGACACTCATTTGTACCCGTCGCACAACAACTCATCAGTTTATCTGACAATAACAACATACGTGCGGCGCGCTAGGCGGATCACCAATGGAACGCGAAGTGGGCGGACAACCCTAAAAGACTCCGCACTTTCATCTCCGACACCGGCACCCAGCCCCTCGGAGTTACCCTCCCAAGGACAGCCTGGGTCCGGCTCAACCGCCTCCGCACCGGTGTCGGACGCTTCCGCTCCTGCTTGTACAAATGGGGTATGGAATCTTCTGCGGCGTGTGAGTGTGGCACAGACGAACAAACCGCCCACCATTTTGTCCTCCAATGCCCAATCCGCCGATCACCTCATGGACTACACGGCCTGACAGTTCTGGACGATGAGACAATCGAATGGCTGCTCAACATCTGCCCCGAGATCTAATGCGTCCTAGCCAGGGCCGGCCTGAAGCCGATGCAACCGATGCAGCTGCATTGGGCCCCGCGCCTCTGGGGTCCCCGCGCCATGGTGTTTAGGTAGATTGTTCATTTTTTCCAGATACCCCTTGCGCTCGAGAATCAGTAGAAACGGCTTATAAATCTCATTGTTAACAAACAACGCTCTTGTTAGAACTAGTGATGAATTTCCTCCATTATCGAATGTTAGCAAACGTGCTCAATTCTCGTGGTAAGGCTTTTATCTGCGCTCTACCATGGGCGTATGGCACAACCACTGCTCAGAGGGGCCCCGCGCCTAGATCTTGCATTGGACCCCGCACATGCCAGGGCCAGCCCTGGTCCAAGCAGTGGATTGAAAGAACTCGCTCAAAAGAAGAAGCACGACTATATATTCACGAATCTCTCTCTTATTGCGCAAAAGACAAGGAGTAGTGTAACTGTAACGTATAGCGTAGACAGGAAGAGCAGGAAGTTTTGTTTCTAACCAGCTTAACTGCAACTTACGATTAGCTGCCTTCTTTGTCTTGAAGTGAACTTGAAGGACTAAGTATTGTGTCCGGGTGCCCGACCCGATCTCGAACCCAACATTTTTCGGTAAGTAAAGCGCCGACGCATTTTTTGCCCAACCCCAGAGCAATGTGGGGTTGTCAGTCTTGCACGCGGGAGCTTGGGTCAAGTAGCTCGTCTTTCTTCGATGCATCACGCCACCGCACTCCCTTCAAACATTAAGAGTCCAAGTCAAGTTCTGTTGTTTGCAAAAAACTTTGTTAATATTGTTTCATTTATGAAAGAAGAATTCATTCGCGCATGGTTCTTTAACGTTTAGTCAAATATTAATTTTTTTGCGTTTGACCGAAACTGCAATCACATGTAAGAAACATTTAGTTTAAGGATGTATGCTAACGTATGCACAATCCTTCTTGAATATTACATCTACGTTCTACTTTTGCTCATTTTCTGCTGGAGAATGCTGCCAAGCACGGTCAGTTATGAATGTTTTTGACCCTTTGACTGCAATCTGTTTACCTTTTCATTAAAGCGTCTATCTGTTTCAGACTGACGGCACTGAAAAAATTTTAAACTTTTTATAAATTTTTGATAAGGACCTATAGTCTTCCTAAACTTTTGTTTTCTTGTTGCATTACGAAAACAGAAAGGAACTGTTTGGACAACGAACGCCACATATAATCCACAGTCAGCATTGTGGAGTACAATCCGAATACTCACCAAGCGAGGTCTGTGGCTGATCCTGGCTCTGCGCAACCGTATAAGGTCATGTGGTGTACCACACGTTGGATAGCATGAGGAACGTAACCAGCTGCACGGAGATGGAAGATTAACACTCACAGAGAATATATTTGTAAATGCAAATCGAATACGCACTTTCCTCAAGCAGCAATTATCCCTACTTTTTCAAACAAAACGAAGGCTATGGTGGAAAGTTTTATTTGTGGATGCTCTGCTTGTTTTTTGAGGTTCTGTGTAATAATGCTATAAAGAGGATCAGATTGAGATTAAACGCAGTTTTGGAATGGTATGAAGTTTTGATGGTTTGCATCAAGTTTATATTTTGATAAAACGTTATATCCGGGGCGTGTGGCCTGATCTTTACCCTAACGCAGGAAACGAGTTCAAACTGTTGAACATTTGCTTTAAGGGTAACTCAAAGTCTTTAACGCAGACTACTAGAATATTTTCAAAAGTTTTAACAAGATTTTAAAATATTAATTTTCACACTTACTGATGTAACGTCTTTTCCCTTTCTTGTATTCTGACAAAGCGACTGATGAGCAGATGTAGGTGTAGTCCTATCGTGAGATTAAAATAATTATTTTCAGAACTGAATTTGCCAATCTACACAGTGTATTAGGAAACGTATACTTCGGTCAGGATGAAGCCACAGCAGGATCTGGGGTAGCATTGAAGCCACAACGGGGTCAAGGGTAGCATACCAACGGGGTCAGGAGGTAGTGTAACAACGGGGTCAGGGAGTAACATAATAATAACGTGATCAGGGAGTAGCATAAAATGGGGTCAGGGGGTAGCGTTTCCATTGTGTTAGCATTTCGATACAACTACATGACGACTGAAAAAAACAAGAATAAACAATGTGGTAAAGACAAAAGCGAGCAACGCGAAAATCATGGGTTGTATTTTAAAAATTTCATTCAAAAAGGCGTGAGAAGGTGAGTAAGGCAAGACCTACTTGCAAGCACAAACTGTAGTTAAACAAACTAAGATGAGAGACAGTGAACCTGTGATGGCGTCACAGATTTTCACCCAATGTAAAAAAAATTAATAGAACCATTACTTGCGAAGTCACTTGCAGCAACACAAAATTCTAGTCTTGTATTGAGCAGACAAAACAGGAACAGACAATATTTCTGTTGTCAGAGAGTCGAGTGTCTAACACTTTTGATGTTTGGTCTGCTCAAGTTGATGCAAAATTTCAGTTTTTGGTGCAGAATTTTACGCGCGTTTGTGATTGTCAACAGATGATTTGATTTACATTAGGAAAAGTTAAATAAGCACCACTTTCTCGATAACTCGCTGTCCAGCCTCAAGATAAAGTTCACTTGGCAGATGGATGGCTGACGTTGTAATGTATCATGAACAAAATCAATCAAACTCGATCTGCAAACGAAATGCTTTGAATTTATTGAGTTAATTTGCTTGTTTGAAGTAATAGTTCGGAAGATGACGTAAGAAAACACTCACGTGTGATATTGTGACTCTTGGCAGGCGCACATCGAAGCTGTGGCTTTCTTGGGTGGTAGATCTGCAAGCAACATGAGTGCAACAGCAAAATAGGTGGACAAATTTTAGGCTTGTATAAATGTTGTTGGCAATGCTAAAGTAAGCCCAGCCTTCACCCACACTAGGGTTAACTCTAAATGCAGTGCTGATACGCTCCATAGCGGAAAAGAAGCAAGGTTAATGGTGATTTGTTAGATTTAAAAAATGCAGTTGAAGACGAACATGCATTAGATGAATTCAAAATAGTTTATTCGCAAACTTCAAAGTAAAGCACTTTGTTGCAGGAGTCGGGCGCAGTAACATCAAAAATATTCGCGGTAAATATTTTCTTGGAAAAAATATTTCGCAAAAGATGTTTCTTGATAACAAAATATTTTTTCAGTTTCGAAGAATTTGCCAATTGAAATAATTTTGATCAAATCAAAACTTTTTAGCAAACCAAAGAAATAAAATTTTTTTGAGCAAAAACATTTTTTCGCGGATAATTTTTTCCGTACAATAAAATTTTTCTAATTACGCAAATGGGCAACCAAACAGCACCAAGCTCAGCTTCTGGCAAGATCTGCGTTTGACTAGAAGCTGTCTTAGTTTTTATGCAACGTAGGACTGCTAGCCGTAGGGAAATAAAATACGTGGGGGTGAAGAACATTTTTGCTCAATTTTTCGAATTTTTGCCGGAACAAGAAACACTAAATTACTGCCAACGAGCAAAAAACAACTGAAGTTGGCATTAGTGTCTTTCAAAACGATAAAAGGAGTTAGGCTCAAGCCTTGAAGGTAGGCTACACATTATCAAATCACCTTTTTATATGTATACACAGGACCAAATTGAACAGTTGTTCAGTCGCCAACAGCAAATAAACGTCTAAAATCAACTTTTGCCTGACTTTAACCAACTTTTCTGATTGTTTACAAACTTGTAAGGTGTAGTGGCGCGAAGGCACCCCCCTGTACCCCCATCTTGCACGACTGTAAACCTATGCAGCGTCTGGTTCGTGGTTTCCTAACAGTCCACGATGAACACAGACCTGGGTAGACGTAGACGCTCAAGTAGGCGCTGTGGCGTTATAGATTTAGAGACACAAGTATCAGTGACGTCATGGATTTCACTTTGCCGGGAAATTTTCCAAACTTGGCACCTGTGACGGTTGAGATTTTTTGCTTTTGTGCAATTGTGATTTGTTAAACTTTTTAATCTAATCGCAATCACCTATTTCTGTTAACAACTTCACTCAGGCTTGGGCAAACGTTTAAGCGAAACCAGTGAAATACAGATAAAGTTCACTTACTTGCCACGTAATCTGCTGAAGAGTCAGCGAAAAAATGCTCCAGATGTTCTATGCGTGTCATTTGGATGGTGCGCAACTAGAGTTAAAGAATCAGTGCAATTCGTAATTTAGCTTAATACGATTATTTAAAGATTTTCATAGTATTGCAATTAAAAATATAATTGAGACTTTTTTGTGTGATTGTAATGTTACTGGGAAATGCGAAGGACTGTTTGTAATTGTACTTGCGCTGAAGACGCGCGATTAATCCAACTCTGACTCCTTGTAACTTGTTGGTTTTAAAGCTACTTTTCGAGATACGTTTGTTGTTACTAAACTTTTGTTTGAACTCACGTTCAGTTTGTCTCAATTTGTGGGTCTCAACGTGTGGGCAAACTTCTGTCCGTTCCTTCAATTGTTTCAAGACTCGCGCACTCTTCTGTTATCACATGTAGAAAATCAGTGGCTTAAAAACTTTTTGGGATCTTTTCTAGTTGCGAATACTAGAACTGGTTTTAATGTGATTACCTGTAGGCACTTGACACATCACGTGAGCTAGAGTCTTCCAATCGTAAAGAGTTCAAATTTTGGTTGAATTCTTCATTCTCGGTCACTGTTAAAAGAAAGCAGTGGAAGTTTGACAAAACAAGAAAAGAGAAAAAATTATTAAAAATATCGTGGTCTCACGTTTAAGTGCAGTTCCATGAAATACGAGAGTGCAAGATGAGATGTAGGCAACTTAGCCCTGAAACCGTGCACAGAAAAATTCTGCCTGGTGAAGAAAACAGGGTAACCTGTAAGTTTTCTCAGCAGATCCCCATTTCAAAAGCTACAGATTTTTCTCCGATGTTTGCCCACAACAAAGTTTTATGTTGACTCGAGGTCATTTTGAAATCTAGAAAAGCAATCGTCGAATCCAGAGGCAATTGAGAAACTAAACCCTGTTCAAGAAACCTTGTTTAGTTTGTGCAATAAATTCTTCACGAAATTCAAAGGCCTATTCAACAATTGCCAGTTAGTTTTGTTGTTCTGTGTTCCATTTTTGCAAGAAAAGTGTACAAGATCAATTTTCACGTTTCGGCGATATATTACCAGCAGGCCCGTAACCAGCATGGGACACCAGAAAGGGAGAAGAGTTTTCTGATAGAGGCCCAAATTTAACATCGATAGCATGTACGAAAACAACGGTTATGCATACAGTATGACCTTACACATATTGTAACGTTTTTCCAGGAGGGGAGAAGATTTTTCCAGTGGGCGAACCTCCCCTACTGTCCCCTTAGTTACTGGTCTGATTATAACCAGTAACTTACTTGTTTCTGTGGAGCAATCGTGCCTTATGTCAGTGGGGTTTATTTCCGAAAAATATAATTGCAGATTGGCCGTGCGTCTGGTATAAGCGTTTGTCGTAGAAATGAGAGAAAAGGAAGCGAAAAACGATGAAAGGCAAAAACGGGACAGGAAACCACATATCAATAACTGTCAGCAAGGTGAAAAATGGTATGAATCAGCAAGCCTGCAGTAAAGTTGCAACCATACTAAGTCTGTCAGACGTCACGCAAAGTGTGCTGGATGGCTCGCTGGCAATAATGCTGGAGAAAATATTTTAGATTTTTGTACAGGAGCAACGGTCACAGGAAAAGTAGTGCAGCCGTATTTTTTCACAAAACAACCCTCCAAATAAATTTGCCCAGACGGTTCATAGCGATCATTTTGAAAGCTAAATCCTCTCGTCTTCCGGCAAGTAGTGCATTTTCTCCATTCCAGAAAACGGAAATGGAATATTTGCCAATATTTAAAAAAATGTAGAAGAAATTGCATCGTCTGCGTTTGATGTATAGGCCAACCCTGTTTAAATTAGTTAATTATTGCAACTATTAGAAATGAATGTTTTTCTTATTCTGTTTATAATCGTGTGCTTGTGTTTTTTTCAGATGAAACAGAACCTTAGAAAGGTTTTACTCAAATTTCGTTTCACTAAGCACCCACTTCATGTTGACTGCAAATTTTATCATTTATCCCAACTGTCATTTATCTAGTAGTTTCTGATGGAACGTATAGTTTACTGAAAATTTTAGCAGAGTTTACATTGCTTTTTCCATCACTTTTCATATTCTATCGTCGCAAACTTTAAGAATTTATCTAAATGTTGCGAATTAATCTAGATCTAAGCATTTACTTAAACCGTTTTATGAATGTAGGTTTGTTAAAATTTTTAACGAAAATGGAAATACGCAGGAAAGGCATTTGATTTTTCAAGAGTTACCAATCGTTTTGAAACCGACAATTACTTCTTGAGTAACGATTACTGCGAAAGATTACCAGTTTGGTGCACACTTCTGAGATAAGAAACTTGCTCAACTCGCCTTTCATTACGTTATTATTAATAATGACGTTCATCTTTGTGAAGACCTAAATCAACTTTATGCTATTTTTATAATAGGCACAAGAGCGCCCAGGCCCTTGTGGGCAACCTGGTGCCCGCGGGCACCATGTTGGTGAGCCCTGATTTATACTGTTGTCGAATCAGTAAAACACAACAAGCTTTACCTGTTTATCTAATAATCACTATTTTGAAATGCAATCAACACGATGTTTTCGACATAAAAATACATACATTACATTGCTTTAAGCCAGTGGTTCTTAATCTTTTCTACTACGCCTCCCTTATGTATTAATCGTTCCCTTGAGGGCAGCCCCTCAAACATCAAATAATCACTTAGAATATTTTGCGGCCGATGCCCCTCGCTGGACCTAGAATCCTAGCTCAGTAAACCCGTCCACGATGGATTCGGACGAAAACAAGTTATGCAAAACGCTTTGACATATTAACGTTTATATTCACTTACAAAAGACAGGGTTCTCGAGGCTGGGTCCTATGAGAGACTACAACACTAAGGCAATAGTTAATGCCACTGACCTTAGCTGCCAGTGACAGGACCATTATACCCGTTTAAGTGGGGATACTAGTTTATTGAACATCGAAGTACAATATACGACCAAAAATA
>Ga0210059_1001824_pt1 | contig 32570 bp, 19 predicted proteins | sample Ectturendosymbi2_FD_188042 | JGI IMG/M metagenome (GOLD analysis project Ga0210059, IMG submission 188042) | Ecteinascidia turbinata endosymbiont from Florida, USA - Sample 2 (SPAdes) (version 2) | ecosystem: Host-associated > Tunicates > Ascidians > Unclassified | place: Key West, Florida... | reverse complement strand
TTTAACCAATGAGATCTCTTCTTTTCTGTATATAAACCAGTTCGGTAGTATCTCCACTTCATTCTGACGATATCCCCTGAAGAGTGTCAGACGAAAAGCTTTGGGATGAATCTCCTACTTCACGCCATCTTCAAGTTCTGTACCACCAAACGTCTTTTCATTTATTATTTAAAATTCGAAAATTTATTCCTATTGCCGTTCTGAAAATGTTATACTATAGCTTTGTCTATAGTCACTTACAATCCTGCGTTATGTCATGGGGTACAGCTAACAGTTCCGTCCTGCAACCTTTGAACATTTTGCATAATAATATATTAGGAATAATGACATTTAGTAACTACAGTTGTCACGTTACTCCTTTATATAAAAATCTTAATGTGTTGAAACTAAATTATGTATATCTGCTTGAATTGGCAAAATTTATGCATAAACTACATCATGGTGCGCTGCTCAAAATCTTTGACAATTTTTTCAAAAATATTTCTAATATTCATTCATACAGAACCAAATTCGCTGACAACCAAATTTATTTTATGCAAAGAGTCTGTATAAATTCTGGAAAAAAAGTATTTCTTATAGAGGAGCTGCGCTCTGGAAAGAAATCGAACAGAGTCTGAAAATCCTGCCCTATGTCACTTTCTGCAAACATTATAAGGATCGCTTGTTAACCTATGAATAGGTTTTTGCCCAACCAAATATGGCTATATACTTTTTAAACTTGTAAAAATTATATGCGTTCTACTATGTCACAAACTCGACTTGTTGACCTAGCAAGATTAAACATTGAGTCTACCATTGCCAGACAAGTTGATTTTGATAATGTTATGAGAAATTTTGCGAATAAGAATACCAGAAAATCGCTTATATAATAGTTAAATGATCTTTTTATAATTTTTTCCTTGATTAGATTTTACTATGAACACTTAAAAGTCATGTTTAAAAAATGGTAATATGGTCACATTTCTTGAATACCGTTATGTTTTAACGTAATGTTTCATATGATCAATAAACAAGCACTTCTTCTTGAAGTATGATGCACATTAATTAGCCTCAATTTTTATTTATTTCAAAATAATTTTGCACGTCTTAGGAGTTCCAAATGAGTTTTGTTCCGCTTAAAAAATTTCTCTTGGAGGCCTTATGCTGGCTCACTGCACCACGTAAATATCCATCTGTCATATTCTGCTCTCAAGACTAACCAAGAGTCAACACCAGCTTTCACAAAAAATCACCATGGCTGTTTGGCCACGAGTAACGGTTTGCCTGCTAATGATTTTTTATATTTGCTCTCTGAAATTGTAAGAAATGTGATATTAACAAAGTTTGTGTACTGCGCTGACAGTGACTTGCTGTACATTTTAAAATTAAGACTCTATATCACTACCTGGCATCGCATGCCCACTAGCCACAATGCCAACCGTGCTGTGAGAAACATTGCATTGTTGCATAACACTCCATTGCGTGGTGCGCTTAGGCTTGATCATGTCTTGACCAACTATGTTTCTGTTTGGTTCGGCAATACTTCATGCAAATATAATCCTCTCAAAAAAGTCTCGTCTGAATTTGTACTCCTTTGCAAGAAAGCTGCGCCGTTGCATTTCATTCAGGCTACACCTCGGCTCTTGTTGTCCGCATTAATTGGCAACTTTGCTAACAAAGTTGCATGCTTTAGTCATATAGCTTCGCATCTGATCGCAAAAAGTCACGTTAAACCTTGGTCAGTGAGAGAACACGACGCTGCATAAGTCCGACTGTTCCTTCTGTTTGTTTTCGAACAGTTGTTGAGATTGATATAAAACACCAGCAAAAAATCTTAACAAGTTTTTTTTGGGGGGCATGGCCTCTTCGGCCTCATTCTGGGTTTAGCATACTTACCACAAAAATTGTACGTGATTTTAGTGATTTAAAAATACGTACAGCATATAGCCTATATAGCATTTGTCTGAACCGTTTCATGTGAGTAATGGGGTTAGACAAGGGGGAGTATTGAATCCATACTTGTTTGCTGTATATTTGGATGACTTATCCACTGAACTAACAACATCGAAGCAGGGTGTTATGTTGGTGAAGTCTTATTAAATCATTTGATGTTTTCTGATATTTGTGTGTTTTGCCCAAGTGTAAGAGGGTTGCAAACAGGGCCGGATTAAATGAACCCGAGGTCCCGGGCAAAGGCTTGACCGCGAGGCCCCCTAAACGCTTAGCGCCAAATGCGTAGCGTCTCACATGCCCTCGTTTCAACTATGCAAAAGCACCGGTCAAAAAGTCAAAACTGATAGAAAACCTGAAGTTAGCAGCTAAGTTCCGATTAATTAATTTACTTGTTGCAATGACACTTTATTTGCCTTCATGACGCTGACACTGCACAAGAACCAGGTTTACTGCTGTGGTGTCAGGCAATGATGAGATTGCAGTTCTCTCATGTCCGCGCCTTTGCCTGCAGAGGCAGGTTGCGAAACTTGCTAGCGGATTGTTGTACTGTCGTCTTTATTGCGTAACAATAACACGGCAATGATCTTCAAACGTTCACTTCAAGTTGGGTAGTCGACGTTTTTCCGCGTGTGACCAAGGTTCCCTTTGCTGGGTTTTTCCACTCAGAACTGATTTTTTAGTCGACCTGCGTGTCTACGTTTAATTATGAAAAGTCGCGTTAAATCTGGGTTTTTTGAAGTGATAGTTTCATCAGCAACTTCAATGCGTTCAATAATGTAAAGATAACTTCGTACATGTTTGCATGCGCACATCAGGTGAGAAAGTACGCAAATCGGAAGGAACAGAATGTGTGCAAACGGTTTCATATCCTCAAATAAGATCGTTATTGGGGATAAAAACAATATTATTGTCTCTAATGCCAACTGAAGAAACTGGTGAAACAAGGGTTAGCATTGATTGTCTGAATTTCGATGTTCCCGTATGCATACAAATTACAAAACAAATTTCAATTAGAGGAAGATGGCATTGGGATTATATTTTTGTGGGATTTTAGATCCCGCTACAGTTCAAGATTGCATAAAATTTCCTAGTTTAGTAACAAATGTACTCGTACAATTAGTGAAAGATGCCATCAACGGAGTATGTTACCAGCGTTACGAAAAATGTCTTGAGCAACGAAAAGGTCGTCCAAATGTTAAGGTTTGCCCTCCAAAAGAAAATTTGGAAGAGCGACTATAATTAAATCAGTATTCGATTATCGTTTCAAAGCAAATAAGCACACTCATATGTTTTTGTTCCTAACACAAGCTTTCTGGGTTTTTATTGTACGAATATTGTTTTTTTTTTGGTGTGCAATCTGCGTTTATTTGAAATCACTGAATAGGAACCCATAAAACTTGATACTGTTTGGTTCAACTTTTTAAGTAATTCAAAATCGATAAATGCCAAAGTTGTCAGTTTCCTTAACTTACAGACTAAACGCAGCCATCAAAAAGCTCTACAATTTTGACCCACGTTGAACAGCCTAAAAATATAAAAGACCAGAAAAAGAAGTGTTTTGATATCCAAGTACGAGGCCCCCGAAAGCGCGAGGCCCCGGACATTTGCCCGGTTTGCCAAATGCTTAATCCGGCCCTGGTTGCAAAGTATACTTGATATGTGTCAGGCTTATGCAGAATCACATGGAATTATTTTCAATTGCAGCAAAACTGTTTGTATGACGTTTAAGGCTAAGAGTGCAAAAAGCGCAGTCACCCCAGCAGTCAAAACGTAAAATCTGTCAACCACTACAAACACTTGGGAGTTATACTGGACACTGAGTTCTCATATGGCAAAGACATTCAGACACGACTGCGATACCAATATTGTACAGAAAACAAGCTGCGAGCCTCCTTTTTCCGATGTTCAACTGCAGTTAAAAATGTACCTTGTCGTTCCTTCTGTATGTCCATGTATGCATCACAATTACGGTGTAATTTCAAGAAATCATGCATGCAGAGATTGCGTGTAGCCTATAATTCTGGGTGCAGGGCTCTAGACAATCTGCCGTGGCGAGCGAGTACTAGTGGTCATCAGGTGCAATGCAACATTCCTACCTTTGAGGCGTTATTGTGAAAAAATGTGTATCTATTTCTTGAAGGATGCACAAAGTCTAACAACGTATCTGGAGTAGACCTAGCTTCCAAACAGAAGAATGCCTTCGTGTCGGAATGAATGCAATAAGGTCAACATCGGTCAGTACGTTAAAACAGTCATGGTGTAACAACGCATAACTTGTGGTGCCTGGTTTTTATTATCATTTGATAGCTCAGGCAGGCATCACAGTAAACAAATGACAGCATAAAGTACGATATTGCCCCTATAAAAATAAAAATGCAGCAGAAATAGATTTCACTGCCGGCCTACTTTCAATTTTTTTTGTAAATTTTACAAAAATTGGTATATCTGATTTGTCAAGTCAATTGGTTTCACGACGCCATTTTTGGGGCCGCGACCCATAGTTTGAAAAGCCCTGCTCTACGCCATAGGGCGATGGTCAACAGCATGAAGACAAGTTTTGTACAGCAGCGAAGTATTGTCGTAACACCCTCAGCTAACCATATGAAGTAAGCCCAAATGTAGACACGTGCTTCCCAGTAAAGCTCACGAGAAACTGTTCCAGCTGATTTAATTAACGTATAGAGCTTCCACAAGCAATCTCCGTTTTCGCGAAATCTAGTAAAAACAACCAAATGTGGGATCCACTACTGCCAATATTGCTTTTTATCAGAGTTATGCAGTCCCAGGGGCGGAGCTAGGGGGGTGCCACTGCCCCCCAAAATTTTTCAGGTCTCTTTCTGAAAGTCCTACACAGACCATTGACAGCTCCCCTTGTTGCAAAACTGGCCCCTCCAGTGGCCTCCCCAAATGAAAATGTCTGGCTCCGCCCCTGTGCAGTCCCTAGTGGTCTTGTGTTGTTAAGAGCTTTTTGTCAGTGGAAAATTGAACATCAATTAAGTACCGTTTTTTTTTCATTCTTTTTTGTAACCACTTTCTTACAGACGGCCCGCATCTCTCTCATGCCCAGGTGCACAATAATGTCGTGTTGTTATTGTTGCTGTACTGATAAGAGTCTACAGTAGACATTTGCATTTCCGCTCGTTTCAAGGTAAATTGTAAAGTTACGCATCTGCGCAGTTTCGCAAATTTTTGGTTAGTATTAAGGCGTGATAGGAAAGAGTTGCACGGGGCCCTAGGCCATGGCCTATGCGTAAATCCGTCTTTTCAGGGTCCGGGGCATTGTGCCCCCCTTGTTATGCCCCTGCAAAATGGGTTTCCGTGTACAAGCAAGAAACTTTCGTCAAATAAAATTATGGAAAAAATGAAACACACATTTCAAGCGGCAATACGTGGCAAAAAAGGTAAAAGCGACCGCATCCGCTGCACGGTTGACATCTCTAAATGGTCCTTTTTTGGTGATGTTAGTTGACTCCATTCCTAACTTCCATTCGTGGTGACTTCGCCACATTTCTGCCCCTTCGAGTTCATAACGTTACTTGCCACGGGTAAATACACCGGCTTCAAGCAACGGGGACTATGGCAGGGAACGATCCACATAAACTGAAGCTATGACGTTTTGCTTGGCCTTCACGATTCCCGTGGCGAACATTTTGCTGGAAAAGGAAGAAATTTAAAAAAATTCCAATTCGAAACGCACTCAGCGACCGCTATTTCGAAAATTTAACAACGAACGCCACGCAGCATCATGGTTTGGAAAAATGTTATGGTCGGCATGGGCTTAAAATGATACAATCACAAACGCAAGTAGGCAACTGTTTCAGGAAAGTTCCTACGCGCTAACGTATGGAGCCTTGTGGTGAAACAGGCGTGTTGGACTTGATCGGATAAATACGCGAAGTCACGATAGACCAGCATTCCCCGACGGACCCATGATGCGTGTTTCCTCCTCTGTTGTGCAAAATGGAGGATGATCGAACGCCGGTCACGGGGTACTCTGTTCGAATCGCGGCAAAAGAAAAAAAACGTTTTGTCAGAGATTTCCCAAACTCGAGGTGTTTCGAGCATTTGAGTTTAAACTGTGCCTTGCGCCCTCCCCTCTGCGCAACAGTGGACCTACCAAGCCACACACAAATCGATTGTCGTTAATCGAAACACATGGAGTTTGGGAAATCTGAATAAGATGATGCTAGATCAGTAGGCAAAGTATATACTGTGATAAGATCATAGTGTCTGCTTCGTGGCTGTGAAAAGATTCCTGTGGACAACCAGCGAGTCGAAATTATTGTTAGTATCAATTGCCAGAGAAAAGTGAACTGTTCATCACTTTTACTGCTGGTGCCTTTGCACCAATTGCGCTAGATGTACTCTCTAAATCAGCGTTTTTGCTGGTTTAGACACTACATCTAGCGCAATTAATTCAGTACCGCCAAATAAATCTATCTACCCATCTTTGCTTTCCATCGATCTCGAGTGAGTCGCCACACTGCAAGAAAACTTCGGCTGACTTCAATTATTGCAATCAGGGGCGGATCCAGCCAGTAAGATGAGGGGGGCCATTTTAGTAATATTTGGAAGTCAAGTCCCATAACGGCTTCGCTACTATAAGAGGAACGAAGTATACTTCACAACACTTCTGTCACAAAACAATGGCCTTATATCGCAAATGTTGTTTTCCGAATTGTAAAAAAACATGGTGAATAAAGTGACTGTTGTAGGTTTTAGGGGGTCGATCGCCCCAATCGCCCCCCTTCTAGATCCGCCCCTGATTGCAATCGAATTGAACTGTCACGGGACAATGTTGAAGAATGACATGTACGCCAACACTAAACTGTGAACACAACCAATCCATTAGTAAAAAGTTTGTGTATTGGCAAACGAGGTTAGTCTGCAAGAGCGTTTGGTACAGTTTGGTTTAAAAAAAAATACGTATTTTGTTAACAACACTTGCTCTCAACTTTCTGTGTGAATATGCACAATGGTAAATATATGAAATAATACGGTAAACTCTCACGAAGGCAGAACGTAGAAAAACGAGATAGCACTGGTAAGCACCCTGGTTTCGCACAGTGCTAGACTCGTACCGGTTTGAGCAGGAAAAGGGTATAAAATGCACAATGAAGACACACTGGCCTCGCATTATTGCACTTTTGCTACGAATGTTCATCATCAATCACGATACAAAAAATACCAACTGCACGTCAGGAAGTGTTAGTGAAAACGACGAGACGGAACAAAGGAAGACCCTAAAACACTAAAACGAGCCGTTTCCAACACGATCCTGCACAATTAAGCTATGCATACGGTTGAATCATTGTCGTATCTAATCACTGCTTGTGGCGATCTACAAGTAACTGTCATGTATCTATACTTCTTCAAAAATTATACCAACGAAGATCTTATTTACAATCTACTGATAGCAGGCGAAGTGTGCACAATGGCGGGTAGTCATGTGCAACGAAGCTAGAAAACGACGCAAAAAAGCTGTACCGACAATCAAGGCAGCATCTTACAGTTATCTTTGAAAAGTTCATGCTGTTGATCAGCATGCAGCAAAACCCTGTTTTTTATGATACAAGTAACAAGCAAATAGTAAATCAATTGCAAAAAGGAGTTGTAATGCATTCTTTAAACTGAACAGAGGCCGGGTTGCTGTTACATTTCACGCCCTGCGCTGCTTCGTAATACTCCCGTCCCAGGAAATCCTTCCACGAGCAGCTGCTGTCCACCTTCCACAAGCAACGAGTGGAATCCTGCAAAGAATCAAACAACGTTTCAATGTCGCACCAAGTGCAGCGTTTTGCTTTTGTTTATTTGTTTGTTTTCTTTTAGATCAGGGGTCTCCAAACTACGGCCCGCGGGCCGAATCCTGCCGGGAAGGCATTTGTCAATAATGAAAAATTAATATAGTTCAGAAAAGTTTGATGATCTGATAGAATGTAACATATCCCAAAACAAATCACATTTCGTAAGATGTCCGGCCCTTGAACTGTTGTATTGTAGCTTTATGTGACCCTCTGACAAAAAAGTTCCCTGATGTGATATATGCAGCCCCCGGTAGCAGTACAGTTTTCAATGTGGCCCTCCGTAGAAAATGTTCGCCCACCCCTGTTTTACATGAACGGTGAACTGAGCTTTGCTGCAAAAAGCAGAGTCTGGACAAGCACTTGTTGGATATGCTTCTGTCTTGAAGAAAAGCACGTCTTCCAATCACGCGCCTATAGTTTTATTCCTATTCCTTCGCTACCAACAGACGTCTATTTCGAAAACTGCATTACCAAACTCTACCACTATGGGACATCCGTCTTTTTTTGCTCAGCAGTGGTTACAACGTTTTATTACACCCACTGCCAAATTTGCAATTGTTTTGGCTAACGTTCTAATAAAAATCGTCACCATAATATCTAAACGTATCGTTTGCGTTGCGTTAGGCTTTCAGACTAAGATTCAGTTTATCAAAATGAGAGCAACACCTTTTGTAAGCTTTTCTTGTTGAAATGACTTTTCCGTGTGACTGCAAATGTTAAGTGCATCCTTGAACAAAGGAGCCAAACGTTCTACGAACCCCATATTGCCTATCGGCTGGCAATGATCGACTGACTCACTACTCTACTTGCAGTTCAAGCCTACAACCTGAGCTCTATTACCCACGCAAACACACCAACTGCGCTATCTCGCTTCAAGAACGTCATTTTTCGATACAACAGGTGTAGGACCTGGAAAATTTTTGGGGATGCCAAGGATTTTTGCCCGAATTTCCGACCGAATTGCCCAAAGTTTTTTTCCGACTTTTGGCTACAAATTTTCTCCCACAAAGATCATCAAAACCTTTTTTAGATATGACCTCCAGAAAAAGGTGTTCGTGTGTTTTTCTGTCAACGTTGGGCGCCATTTTTGCCCGGATTTTAAAGGATTTTGCTAACTTTCCCCCCCCCTGGCTCAACCCTCTTGTTATGCCACTGCTTCGAGTACGTGCAAGTTTGGTATTGTTATTCTTGCGAGTGAAATGGCGGAATCGGGATGCGCTTTCGCGGGGAGGGAGGAGTCAAAAAATGAAACCTGCTTAGAGGTCTAAAGACGCACGTTGAAACTGTCCGAACAACAAGCATATCCGATAAGTATCAACCCGGTATTCAAACATTTTTAACCCACTAATCCAGAGTTTTTTTAAAGAAAAATGTTAGGTACCCGGCACGGGCCTGTAGAGACCCGATTTCTCTGATTCTAGGGACCCGAACCAGGTCCCTAAAACACCTTAAAAAAACCCTGCACTAATCGTTTATTGGTGCGTGGCAGACGGCTTTGGTCCTTCTATTTTTAAGTAACAAAAAGCTTCACAATTTTACTTTCGTGCAGGCACGACAGCTGTAACAAATGCACGGCTGGCAAATTGAGCCAGGCACCAGACCCAAAACGTTGCACCACAAATAGCAAGTGCCGTGAACATCCGAGGCGGTTTATCGGCAATTTGCGCAGTTTGAGCGAACAAAAAAGCTCACTGGCGGAATGTGGCCGCGATGTTGTTTGCTCACCACGCGCCAGGCGTGACTTCTTCGGAACCAGGCAATGATGAATTATGCTCACGGAACAAAAACCTGATCACGCCGCTCTGAGCACGCGTCATTCAACTTCAGCGCATTTCTCTGCGGCGTCAAAACAGGCTTAGTGGGCAGAACGAAGTCAACAGCACCCACCTTAAATATCAGGTCATTTCCACCAGTGCTGGTGAATAGCTTCGTGTCGGGACTTTTCTGAAATTTTGAAAACATGGCGATGTCAACAATAGACGCGGCATCGAAGATAAATATATCTCGGATTTCCCGTTGGCGTCGGTTTTAAATGGAAAGAAATCAGGGGTTTTGGGGCTTAAACTTTAGCAAACAAACCGAGTACACGAATCTGCGTTGAGGTTTTACGCCGTGGCGCTCATTGGAACTCACAACAATGGTGGCGCGCAACCCTTTGGTGGAGGCTTTCCATGCTTCGTGAAAATAATTTGGCGCGAAATCAACCCGGAAAAAATAATGGCTTCTGCTGAAAGAGTTTACAGACGTGACGCGACGCCTCGTACAGTTGATGCTCAAGCGACAGCTAATCAACGCGGTTTCTCAACGCTGCACACAACTGAAAGAATAACTGCTGCGAAACACGAAACAGCGATTTCGTTGGACTGTTGATTGCGTGGGCAGGTACGTTGACGTAGTCACCACAAACAAATTTTCAGCGACAGCAGTACAAAACATGCAAGCACGGAAAATCATATTCTGGTCAACAGCCTGCAAGCGCCATTGCATGCTGTATGCCCTACCACAGTGATTGATGACATTGCAACAAAGCCTCGCTTTTTTTTGCTTCATATTGACTAACTCAAAATATATTTCATCATTTTCGGCCTGTTGCCTCACCTTTAAAGGTGTGTGCGCTGGAGAGGGTGGTGGACAAAACAAAAAAAAAGAAAATCCCTTCGAAGGACGCCCAACACCCACCTGCATCATGGACAGGATTCGCCAAACTGCTTCGCGATAGCTGGCGGAACGGTGTCGCGATATCATGAGAGCATGGGAAGGAACCTGAAAAGCAGACTCAAGATTTTTTTCAACGCAGTTTAAAGGCGGCTTTTGATAAATTGAGAAACCGTTGTCGCGTCTTGTTGACGTTCCAGTGGGAGAAACATTCGTGACGTACACTGCTGACAACGCGAATCGCAAGTACGTTTTGACAAAATCAGCAGCAGATTTATGACATGCATTCAAACAGAAGTGCAAAAATTACTCCTGATACCTGGTCAGGCAGGTTTCATTGGTCAGCACTTTGACAGACGAAAGTATCAGGGGCGCTACCAATAAAAACCAAAACAAAACGTCAAATCACCACCGAGCCAACCTAATTACTGGAAGTAAGAAAAATTATTCAAAACTATAACACCGAACGTTCACCGAACTGGAGCTAATGCTTTTGAAAATTCGTAATGACAAATGTGGTGGACTACAAAGTACAGCAATGCATGCATGGAACTGAGTCACGTATACGCTTTTTGAACTGGCCTTAATGCTAATACGCAATTGAAATGCGCACGCAGATAAATCAGTAGCGTGAATTCAATCTTTTGCAATACACACCTGAGTAGCTCATAAATGCTTATAAGCTAATACAAAGATTTATTTGCAGAAGCAATGCCGGAAATACGTGTCACAAACGAAATCGTGAGAGAAAAATCATCTTTCCAAAACTCAGTTTTAAACAATCGTTGTAAAAGTCAATAAGTTCCTGCCTTGAAAACGTTTTACGTTATCCAGAGTGAAAACTATTGTGGTAATAAAGAAGCGAGTCATCATACCAGTCACCTAGCTTTTATGTTCATACCTGAGCAAGATGACAGTTTTTGTAGTTATCAACGTTATCAGTCGCGCCATTTCGACAGAGCAGGCGGTAATTCAGCCGTTCCGCTACCGGTATCGTGGTGTGTTTGATGAAGGCGACCTGTCCAAGACCGTCTTTCAAGCATCTGCAATCGAAAAATTGCTTGCTTTTTTGTTGTTGCTTTTTTTAAAAAAAAGAACAAACTGAGCATCATGCCATTTCACGAGCGTCAACTTATTACAAGCAAATCTAACAGAAGACACAGTCGCGATCAGCGATGAACAACTTACTGAAAAGACCCAGAGTAACCCGAATATTTTCCACCAGGCTGGCAATCGGTGGGGCACGCGCTGCAAAGCGCCGTTTTGACCGGGCCCGACTCGCTGGTGCTGGTTATTCCTGGGACGCAAGCGCCAGACAGCAAGATGGCCAGAGCCGCCGGCAGATCGCACGCCGCGTTTGTTGTGATTATGTCTGTAGAATTTAAGCGCAGGAAAGATAAGGCGGTTTTCTGTCAAAAATTACAGAAACAAATCACATTGCATCGAGGGCGCAAGTGTTGAAGGAAATGCTTTACGGTAGCATAGTATATTGCTAATTATCGATGTCGCCGAGTTCGCGCGAAAAGACAACTTAGATACGAAGCTAGATCAAAACTACAGTAAGCTGATGTCAGAGAAATGCATTGCAAATAGATTTCTTCGGTAAAACATCGAAGTTGCAGGGAATCAATAACGACAACACAAAGTTGTGGCTATTTTAAAAAGTATAAACGCAAAAACGGTACTTTTTTCAACCATTTGTCCAAGAGGCACATTCCAGCCGGCGGTCTTGCCATATCCCGTGTGGCACGTTTTCTTGCTCTTCATGCCAGCAGATGTGAAGTTTGTTCCTGTGTCAGAGCTCTTGATGGCAGCCACAGCGTAGTAAGACGCTGTACCATCTGAGCACAGTCACAAATAAACCGCGCGTTGCATGTGAGATCCGAGAACGAATCTATCTGACGATTTTCTTGATTAAAAGAAAACGAACAGAGCAATTTCAAGTAACACTGAATGCACGACAATCGTTCATATTTATTAGATGCACCTGTGCGGTACCGATGGATAACTAACTTACCGACACCGTAGTATTCGGCTGCAAGCGGCTGCATGTCGTACACTGCTCCAGCGCTGTGGATTTCGCCCCCGTCCATGACGACGACGTCGGCAGCCGACGATGCGAGCAGTCGGGCGCATTGCGTCACGCTTGAAGCTGCATCGCGCCACAGAAAAGGATTACAGTTCATTGATATTAGTTAGCACGTGAACTGCTGTGTAGCCGGAAAACCTTATTTGCTAGTGAAGCAGTAGTATAACAGAGTGCGAGTTCGTAAGAAGTCCGTTCGTTGCTTGAATGGTGGTTAGCTGCAAATACGAAAGCTTCTTTTTGTATGCTTTCGATTTCTTGATGGCCCACATGACAGAAATTTCACGACGAGAAGAGTGGGGAGCGCAAAATTTCTTACCTTTCACGCACGTGATACTCATGTCCCCTTCAACTGTTTGAGCCTCAGTTGCAAGCAACTGGCACTTGGTGATCTCGGCGTCGGTCGTTACGCACCAGCGAATTTGTTTTTCTGAAAAAGACAAAGAAATAACTGTCTTGCTGTCGTGCGTTCATGCTCAACGACCAGATGGCAAAGCGCAGCTGTCAGCGGTAACGCAAACTCTGTTAAACAAGGTAAAACAAGCAGTTAATAAAATGCAGCTATTTGCATTTTACCAAATTCCAAAAACTGCCCAAACGCCCCAGTGCACAAATGTAGCACATTTCGCCACACCACGAATTAAACCAAAAAGCTTTACCTATAAGTATTTTCAGGCACAATTGTGCGATAGCTGGCTCGCACCGTAATAGGCCTCTACAAACGTTTCAACCACTTTGTCTTATGCCAAAACGTTATGATACTACAAAAAAATATACGTGGCACAAAATTCCATGTTTACACCACGCGGGTTAGCACACTCGACAAATTCTAGCGCAAAGAAGGGTCGAATTGGTTGGATGTGTATTCAACGCATGTACAGTCACTCGACATAAGCGTGGGGAAAACGTATTTTCTTCTCGCAGCACCGCACCTGCAAGTCAAAGTTTCTTTGAAAGACCTGTGACCCAACCGTTTGGGAACCCAGACGCAACTTTTACCGGCGGAATAATTTCGTTCTCGTTGTTAACCAAACAACTTTACAATGCGCGAGTTATCACGCTAAAATTTTTTCCACAAACAAGACCGGGCCCAGGTGCAATGTAGATTCTTTTTGAAAAAGACATTCCGGTTCATTTAACGTCGAAATGCTTCAAAGCAAACTAATTCAATTGCATTACAGATGATCAGCCCGAAGCAGGGAATCTCGAAAATCATTCCCGTATAATGTAACTGACAGTGATTCGTGACTGCAGACGTTTCAAACAGCTTTTCAGACTTTAGTTCAGGTAAGTAGTAATAGATAGTTCTGCAATTCAATAAATAATATCTCACATAAATTGCCTACAGTACGTATCACCACAAACGACATCGTTAACCCAGATGTGATGAACATAAAAGTGCGTTACAAGTAAATAAAATAAGAGTTTTTATTAGCGGTGTTGGTACAGTTGTGAGAGCTTTCTTGATGTGATAGTCCTAAGGCAGTGGTTCCCAACCGGGGTGCCGCGGCACCCTAGGGTGCCATTTACGATACCCAGGGGTGCCGCGAGCTAATGCGTTTTTCAATATACTATTAAAAATACATTTTCAAACTGTCATCAAACCTTGAAGCAGAATTGTATGGGTTCGCCACTGGGTGCCGCAAAACATAATTCTCTTCTGCAGGGTGCCGCAAGCCTAGACAGGTTGGGAACCACTGGACTAAGGCAACGGTACCAGGGTTGATAAAAATCATGATTTTTTTTATAAAAATGAAAAAAATCGGATTTTTTGATTTAAATCAGATTGTTCTGATTTTTATATTTAATGTGTAAAGTGTGGCCACCTAACACGTAATTTTTCATTTTAAAGAGTTTGTTTCAAATTTAAATTTTTGTGCTTTATTTCTTCTAGTACAGCAACTAGAATTCAGCTGAACTTTCATTCAAACTTACTTTGCATTATGCATCATGCTGAAAGCAGATCAGTTCACAACCCGAGTACTAGTGTACAACGCGAAACAAATTGGAATGACAAAACTCAAACAATCAGTCCATCAACTTCATTGACACTTATGGCATCTTAAGAATCTTGTATAAAAATACAAGCTTGGCAGCCTTTTTCGTGTGAAGTCTATTGTTAAAATTTATTATCGTAACACAGTTTTCACTAGTTCAACTTCTGCAGAAGTGTAACTTACATGCATAAAACGGTAAAAACCTATAATATGTGTTATTATGAAGCTGAATCAAAAATATACAGCCTATATATTTGCTGGAGTATAGATGTAACTTTTACTTTATGCCAGGCCCGTAGCCATGGGAGCATTCAGGGGCAGTGTCCCTAAATTTTTTTGTGCTCCCAAATTTTGTTGTGACCAGAAGTGTTTTAAACATATACTTTAATAAAAAAAAAAATCTTGCCCCTCTACAAGTTTACTTTGTCTTCCAAACCTCAAAACCTGGCTACAGGCCTGCTTTATGCTAGCCTATACTTTCCAACTTGTAGCATTCTGACAGTTCTAACTTCTCGAGTCTGCAAATGTTAGTGATTTCAGTCCACGTATCATTTTTGCAGTTAGTTGGCATAGAATCTATGACCTCACAGTTGCTATGAGTGATATTTAATTGCTTTTATAACTGGTGTTGTCATAAAAGTGAAACCGATTAGAATACCAATTAATTGTGTCATACAAATCATGGAAAACTTCAAAACTGCATATGATTTTTATTTGATTTTTTTGATTTTATCACTGATTTAAATCAATCTACCCTGACTAGAAATAGCTGAACTTTTATTCAAACCTTTTTGCGCTTATGCAATATCCCTTAATACAAATAAGTTCATAGCACCAGTATCGTTGTACGAAATGAAATATTTATCGAAATGTCAATACTGAAACTGCCAGTTAACTAATTTAATTGACACTCATGGCATACATGCATAAAACGTTAAAAACCTGTAATAATATTATATATGTTTCATGAATCAAAAATATGTTCTATAACTATGTTTACAGACAACAGCCTTCATATTTGATAAAATTTAAATGCAACTCTAACTTTATGCCAGTCTGCATTTTCAAACTTGTGGCATTCTAACAGTTATGACTTCTGAATCTGCAAGGGTTCGTGATTCCAGTCCACATGTCATTTTTGCAGTTAGTTGACGTAGAATCTGTGATACTAAGAGTCATAAAACTACAAGTGGTTTTAACTTGTGTCATCATGAGAACTCTTTTGCCTTCTGCACTAATACTGTATAGGCCTATTAGAACGAAAACCTATTGGAATCCTAATTAAATGCGTCACAGACATCATACGAAGCTCCAAAATAATGGATTTTTTTTATTTTGGCATAATTGATTGTTGATTTTGACATGATTTTTTAATTTATTTTTTTGATTTTTGTTGCTTGATTTAAATCATGATTTTTATTGCTTGATTTAAATCATGATTTGAATCACTGATTTAAATCAATCAATCCTGAACGGTACAGAGAAATGTTTTTAAAACCTGTTGTTTTCTTGAAATAAAATATGCAATTAGGCCGAAGTAATATTTAGATAGCAACCTCCTTTCGGTTCTTACCCAAGGTGGAAGAGGACTGAGGTATAAGACACGACTGCGTAGGCAAGGAGGCTGTACTCTGCAGTGTTTGGCAAGTGAGTTCTGCCTGGGCAGCCAGGTAGTTTGAGCCCAGGAACATCTGCAAAAATGAGATTGATCAGGTTTTGCAGTTCGTTATTCATCCACAACACAGCCCAAATACTGACTTACTGGTACATTTAAGCATGTTAGAAGTTTGTTTGAGAATTCTCGAAATGTTACATCAACACATAATGCAGCAAGTTGCATTAATACACTGTGGAAAGTAATGCCTTACCTACATCAAATGGTAAGTCGAGCTTTACACGTGAAAAAGCTCCCAAGACGCCAAAAAAAGCTGGGCTTTACTATTGCACATAAAAAGGCGGTAAAAGTTACCTCCGTAGTGCACGTTAGCGACAGAGGGAGCAGGTGCTTTGTAGATGATTTGAACAAGAGATCTTTGGTTCCACCGAAAAGCTTGAAAGGTCCATTTGTGTGTACCCCGAACCTCAACTGACAAATCAAATAAGTTTAATATAACCTTTTTAAAACGTCCCTGGAGAGAAAATCTTTTCCGTCTACAACAAAATCTGGTCTTCATCGACGTTAACGTAAAGTAACATACAGGTTCTTGCTTCGAAGATCACGCGGCTGAGACTAGGTTTTTCTTTTCGCTGAGATATTTCGATCGTTTGTCCGAAATATCTTAAAACTTCTGTCATTTTTTCGTTTTCGGATTTTTTTATGACTAAAAAAAACATTATGATCGAATTGACGTGATTTTTTTCGGTCATTCAAAAAAAAAAATCGGTCAATGATCGAAAAAAACAGGTCTGAGGGCGCAAGCAAAAGCTCCGTGATTGATGATCGCGATGCAGCGAACGGCTTGGAACACTTTTTGTAGCTTTCATTCAGGTGTTGCGCGAGATTACGACACACCCGCAACCGACGCAAGGACAACTTCTTCGCACTATTCGGTTATACAGGGTTGAAAACAGGGCTTCTGCGCTTAAATGTACTGAACTAAGAAATTGAGAAACAGAAGTGTAGCGACTCAGGTTACTCCGCGCCCAGTGAACCGCAACCAGGGTTACGTCGTTTCGATAACACTGGTTTAAAATGTAGCAGACGAAATTAGCTTGCAAGCAGAATTTGCCTCTCCTTTCCCAAAACGACCTGCTCTTTACTTGTATTCGGCGTAAATGAACTAGCAATCCAAGCGACCGCGAAAATGATGTTCTATGTTATTTCGTGGTCCTTTTCCGAAATTTCAAAAGTTCTTTATAAATGAGCAAACCCAGTGACGCCACAACGTGACGAAACAGCTGCTTATCAAAAATAAAAAGCGAAAAAAGCTGCATTGTTTTGAGCACGCGTTGCAAATACCGAATTAGCCGAAACAATAACCCAACCTGCGTTGCATTTGATTTTTCGTGCAGTCAAATCCGTTCCAAATTTCGTTTCAACCAAACCAGAATTCAACTTTGATTCCTACCTTCGATTTATTGTTGTTATCCTAACTGGCCGCCGACCGCAAACCATTCCCCTGCTATCGCGTGTTGGTGAAACAGTGCTTTACAGTACGTTGGCACCTTGCGCGTAATTAACAGCGTTGGCTTTTGAGACGGTTGCGAGCGGTCAGCTCTGCACAGGACACATCTTTTCAAGAGGTAAATACAAAATCGCACCGATCGTAGATGTGTCACAACGTTTACAATGACATTTGCAAATAAATCTGATGACTCAACGAGGTAATCGTTTCCCATAATATAGATGAAGTCTCGGGGCTCAGTACAGGCACAAAAGTGATACCTTAAGCAAACGAAAGATATCACATGTTAACAAACTTCTAAAAAAATTCTGCATTGAGGTCAGTGAAGCACAGGAGTAAAACAGTGTTATCGGTAAAGGCCAAACCGAACAACCGATTCATGTACGAAAGTGTCTGCAGTATTTAAATATAAAAGGTATTGCAGTTAGACGAGCACAGTGCAACAACGCGAGAAACAGTCGGATTTTTTGACTGGCCATAGCTTTGAGACTGCAAGGCCAGGCAACACGTTGTCGACGACGGATCCACGTGATGATGTTATTGATCGATGATGCTTCTAGTAATTTACAAAATTAAACAGCAACCACCTGTGCTGCTTGCAGCATTTCTTGCACTCGCAGAACACGGTCATGTGTCGCACTTCGTGACATCACGACCGCGTGCGACGGTACTTTTCCGAGCGAGCACTGGGCGTAGGCGGCCAATGGAGCGCGGGATCCATCCGGACAAAGCAATTCATAATCCTGAATAGTGAAGTTAAACGAGGTTAGGCGCGCATACCTTCCTTTACAATGCAATGGATCAGTTTATTAAACGGGGGCCTCCGGTCCCGTTCACAACTACGCTCAGTTCGCATACCTGTCACTCAACAGCGCGCTTTGAGATTTTATGGCAGTTTAAAATTTTGCTCGTTTTCTTGTTCTGCGCATTATTTCGTTTTGAATTAACGTTTAAGAAATTTAGCAGAAGAAAGCAAACAAAAACTTTCGTGTTGTAAACAATATGGCGATACATATAAAAATACATTATTTTATTCATCGTTTCAGCTTAAACTAATAAAATACATCAGTGACACAAAAGAGTATAGGTGCAGTTTGAAAACAGACCTAACAACAAAAGACCAATATCGTCTTTTGGTATGACTGCTAATACAAGCCGTATCCCAATATAAACACAAGCCAATGTCGTCAGCAAGACTAAACAAACAACCAATTTTTTGAAGCATAAAATTGGGATAGACTTAATAGTTTCATCAACACTAAGAGCCTTCAAAAAGCTACATATACATGTTTTATTTTGAGACGTTTCGGATTGTTCTTAATCAGTCAAAAATAATTCGGATTGTTCTTAATCAGTCAAAAATTCATTTTTCTTTAAACAACTTTATTAAGTGTACAGTAAATTGGATGTGTTCATAAAAATTGATACAGGCCCAAAAACATGTTTTGAAAGTACGTACGTGTGGTGAAAATAAAACCCTGCCTTGTTTTGACGAAATACGTCACGACAATAACAGAAAAAAGAGCGGCCATTCAAAGAAATATGGGTATCGAAACTGTCAATTATCACAAAATTTCAACTACTATAACTAAAAGTCAGCACCTGTAACGCTTAAGTTTCGACCGATTGATCTGGTTTTAACGCAATTCCAATGGATCTCAGCAACAGAAACGTCACGAAAAGAAACGAAAATACTATTAACGCGTTTTTTCCCATCGTTTTAAGAATACTGTCTATCGAAAGGAATTCTTTCACAGCTGAGAATCACACAATAAGATCTTAACACAGTATACATTTCACATACTAGGTAGGCATCATCGGCCCTTATTCAAATAGAATCTTGAGAAAACATACGAATTTTGAGAAAATAATGAGAAAGCACAAAAAAATTTCCAAATCCCTAAAATACCGCTAGATGAAGAAATTTTGAGCAATCTTAATTTGGCAATCTCTAGTTCAGGGGTCTGCAAACTACAGACCGCGGGGCAAATCCGGCCCGCAACATTATTTTGTCAATATATAAAATATATATTTATGAAAATTTGTTGATTTGTTAGAATGTAGCATATCTCGAAACAATCACATTAAGTACGATATCTGGCCCTTGAACTGTTGTGCAATAGCTTATGTGGCCCTCTGACAAAAAAGTTTGGAGACCCCTGCTCTAGTTTTATGGAGTTTTTCTGTGCACGTTCATTGACAGCGCAACTCTAGGGCCAAACTAAACAACCATCTGCGATTACCTTTAGTCGTATACTTCTCCAGCTATGCTGCGTCGAAAAAAGAAACTAATACTTCGGAAAAACAGCAAAGAAAAACTTACAGGTGAAACAAGACTTTTGGCCCAATCAGCACCATTCCTACCATCGGTATTTTCAAAAACAGTGGTGTGTTTGACGAAAGCGACGTCGCCATTACCTTCCACCATGCATCTAAAGAAATATAAGTGTTAATATTTAGTACTTAGTGTTGGCTCAAGGGCATCGGTTGTCTTATGCTTCTTTTCACTATCGACCAAGTTAGTCATTATGGAATCCTGAAGCCGTGAGACACCAGAAGGTATTGCTACAATTATCAAAAAAAGTCTATTCCGTCAAAAGCTTGGTTAAAAACAGACGTTAAGACGTTAATAAGTACAGTGCTACAACTACGCCTTAAAATCGATTATCTGCATTCGAAAGCCTAATATTTCCCTTCAAGTGAGAGGTACATCCAAATTTACAGTCTGACACTTTTTCACCAAACCACAGTTTCTCATGTTTTAGCACAAAAAATACATACCGAAAAGCACCACTGTAACCACAATACTCTTCATTAGTGCAGTTCTTAAAGCATGAATTCTGACAAGCTCGACACAAACCAGCATTTACACTTCGGCCTCCAGGTGCACACATTTGAGAGAAGAAAGTTACCGCATCATTGGCTAAATTATCACCGCATCCAGTAAGGGCACCTGCAAGAAAATCATGGTCAGCTGACAGAGGCAGAAAATGAAGAGCGGGAACTCGGTCAGGATTGCCTGTTCCGTTTCTGTTTGTAATTCGTTCGACGCTCAGCTAACCATTTTGTGACCTTTCTTCTATTGTATTTAACCACGCTCCTTTAAATGTCGCTCGTTTTGTTCTTTTACTTTTTAAGGGTTAGTTGACTTCGCGGTCATTTTGCCACCTTTGGCACTACTATACAAAAAAATACAACTGAATTGCCTGATCACAAATAAGTACACAAAAATGACCTGGAACTAAAACAAATGAGCACAGACAATTGCAGAAAGTTGCAATTATCCTCCTCAAAAACAACTGCTTGGCACTTTTTAACAACACAGCAAATTCTGTTTTGTTGCGTTGTTAAACTTGTAAGCGAATGAAAACGCAACGAACATGTTCAATAACACAACTTCTTTTATTCTTGTCAACCACGTAGCACAAATTTCTTATCAACACAACACAAATTCTTGCCTGTTTTTTTTTCGCTGAGACATTTTGGTCGTTTGCCCATAACAGCATTAAAACTCGCCGTAATAGTGTTCATTAGTCCAGATTTTCAGACATTATGACCTAATTGACTTATTTTTTTCGGTCATTTAAAAAAAATTCCGTATATGACTGAAAAAAACCTAAATTCTTGATAACAAATTTTCTTTGACTAAAATTATACCAGCAACAAACACTCATCACGAATTTCACAGCAAAACTGTGGATTTTTGAAAACCATAATTTCCTTTTCTAGCTTAAGTTATATAATACATATGTCATAATCACAGCGAAGAACAAAACTGGTTTCAATTAGTTCTTCTAATTTGTCTTATCTTCTGAAAAATGATTGTGTTGAACTACAAACACCAAATTCGATGTTTTTAATTTTACAGCTAAAAACCAGGTAGGTTATGAAATGTATTGCTGCTGGAAGTAACATGATGAGAGTTGGTGGCAAGATTAAACCTAATTTTGCCAGCCCTTCACTTCAATATCCTTTAAGCTTTAAACAAAAATTCCAGTCTTGCGCAGACAACTTTAAGAAGTGCTTTGCTGCTTTAAGGAAAACCTCTTCACAAGCATTTTCTTGGACTTGTTCAAAAGTGTCCTATAACCTTTTTGACCCACACTGAAAACATGAATTATACCTAGCACTAAAAGTGCCTACATTTCATCTAACACTGTCTTGGAGGAAGTGATTAATATGAAATTCCAGGAAACAAATACAAGTCGAAAAATTTATGCCCAACTCTTACTGATATATATATTAAATCCAGGAACTTTTTGCAAATGCAATGATACAGTCATGCAACCTTTTTCACGAAATCATCGCTTACGATTTTCTGACAATAAATTTAATTCTAGTGTGCAGAAGTTGCAATTGTAAAAATAGACGACTGTCATCTTTCTGACTTGGAAAATACGCAAGCATGATGAGATGGGATGTTTAGAAATCAGTAATAAGTTTATCTGCTTTGCCCCGGCCACTATCTCAGTGCGGCAATTTGGACAGAACAATTGCTTAGGACCGTACATCTTAATTCTTCTTTAATGGCTAAAACGTTAAGAAGATGATACATCAACATTCAAATTACAGCTTGACCAATGCCTGTGCATTCCAATAGATATCGGCCGATATGGCGATGTTGCCAATGTATCATATCGGCAATATTGGCTCGTAAAAACCGCTATGCTATTCTTCTGCACGGAGTGTTCGGATTTTGTCTCTGGTTGATTAACGCAAATTCTCTGTCCTGTTCCTTACGGTGCGCAGCTTCCCGCCGACATCAAGTAAGTGCGTCATATACCATAACGCTGCACAATCGTCCAAATAAACCGCTCTATGACGCAACATTCGCTCACAGGTTTTTGCGCGCTAAGGAGTCAGCAGATGCAGGGTTGCCAATTTGGCTTTTTTGAAACCAGGGTTTGAAATTCTGGCTTTTTCTGAACACCTTTGGTTTTTTTTGGAAATCAAGAAAAGCTAGACAAAATCTGTCTTTTTCCAGTCGGAAAGGCTTGGTTCTGGAAAAACATTGTTTGAGCTGCATATTCATTACAAATCTCTCCTGAAAAGTATCTATAACCATGCAGGGTGCACAAAATATTGAAAAGATTTTACTGTTGCCCTAAAAATGATCGATGTTATTGATAAGAAACAAATGTACAACAGTGCAATTACGGGAAAAGAAAATGTTTCTAAAAGTAGAAATCTATCATATCGATGCTAATGACGAGTGTTAATGTCTGCTTTGTGTTTGGTTATGCATATTTTATGTGTTAATGCCCTAAAACTGCTATCTGGCTTTTTCTGGGACAACGCCTGGCTTTTTTTGGTGTAGACAGGTTGGCAACCCTGAGCAGATGACTGCCTGCGAACAAACCAATGTACACCCGTGGTGGTTGACTGTTTTAGTTACCCAGGATTGCGTAGAATTCGATGTTGTGCGGTTCTTCATCGCAGTGAAGTGATAGCTTTATCAATGTTTGTAATGAGTCGCAAATTGTTGTTTACTCACTCGAGAGATGCGATTTTTGGACAGCTCCCACAACTGTTTCTTGTATAACAGGTCATCTTCATTTTATGTCATTTATATAATTACATTTAGGTAGTATTTATTTTGCCGAGAGCGGCAAAAGTTCTGCCGGATTCATTTTGCCGTTTGAACCCGCTCAGAACCGCATCCATTTTGCTCCAGATATAACGCTGAGTTCGAGGCAAGAAGGGTACGGCGAACGTAGTCGAGGGGATGTGTTCGGCTCTCACCATTGCTGCTTTTGCTTTCCCACTGGAGATGAAAGTTCTGATGGGTGCGCTTTTTATGTTCTTTTTTGAAGAGTTTCTATCACTTTTAGGGTTTAGCTTTAGGGTTTTGGTTTACTTTTAGAGATAACGTTTGGGGTTTAGGGTTTCACATCATCTGACAAGGACGATTTGTCCAAGCGTATCGTCCTTGTTACGTGATCACTTCTGACGGCAAAATAAACCCTGCCTTTCATTTATGTAATGTCATATTCATAATTACTCTTTTCTCTCATGCTTGTGTCATTTGTATATTTATTGTTTATTTGTAATAAGTTAATAACTTATTCTAATCTGCTCTTTCATTTATAACTTTTTCTTTATGTCGCCTACATACTGAAGAAAAAATTCACTGTATTGTCTTTCAACTGTGGTTTGAGTAACTCAAAAATCTGTGTCGGCTATTGGCAATGAAAAAAATCGGTACTGGCCCAAAAAAGCCGATACCAATCGAGCTGTAGTTCAAAGTTTCGCATGCTCTGTTGCAGAATAATGGTATTACCAACCGCATGTCATAACCTGAAGTACACACTTTACCAGAGCATATTAGCTGTTGCAAATTTAGTAAGAAAATATTAATATTTACAGAAACAGAACCTTGATAGTGAACGTTGTCATGCATACCTGCCACAGATATGTAAGATTAATTCATTCATTTCAGAAAAAAGACAATATTACAGCTAAACAGCTCCCAGAAACACAAACCAATACCTAAAGACTTCATAGCACCAATTGGCATGTTCCACCCAGCAGTCTTTTGATATCCAGTATGACAAGATTTTTTTCCTCTTAAACCAGATGTTGTAAAACTGATTCCACTGTCACTTTTCTTTACTACAGCAACAGCCCAGTAAGTGGCATCACCTAATGAAATAAAATTTCTATAAAAACATGTGATTCTATTTATCTCTAACATAATAATGTTTGTTATTAAGTGCTGCCACCACAAGGGTGAGCGAATGTATCGACATGATTTACTACTTACATGAGTCTTCAAGCCAAAAAGATAAAACGATAGCTGCAGGTCATATGGAACACCACAATCATGATTAACCACTGGTTAGACTTTGGACTCCCCTGAGCTAAATTATTTGAGGAAAAACTACACATTAATAGATGGGTCTGGGCTGAAAAAATTATTGGTTGCACAGTACTGAATAAGATTTAATTTTACCTGCCTTGTTTAAACGTGTCTAGTAAAAACAAAATTACAATTTTTTTCTCACAAACAACAATCACACATGGCATAAATGAATGTCACTATCAAATCCCATTTGTTTTATTTATTCAGTTTAACTACATAAAGCATCAAACCAACAAGGACTCTTATCCAACATTTTTCTGGAGCTAGACTAGTTTGAAATGCAAATTACAAAAAGTAAAGATTTCAATAAAAGTATGCTGGATGTTTCAAAAACAGTGGTTTTCATTATTAACAAAAAGGAAGTACATCTTTAACATCCAACTGAGTTTCAACTAAATGTGAGTTTTTTGCACTGTTATTTCCACTACCGCTTCGTCCTCTTTAGCAAACTGCAGTTTGCATCAACATATTACCAAATATTTCAAAACACTATTAAACTGCGTTCAAACCTTCAAATTTTGTCAAATACATTAAGCTGTTTTGCGTCCTATGCATTCTTGATTCTTAATATCATAAAATAAATATCTAAAAAACGTTCTGACGAGTAACAATGAAATGCTGGACAATGAATACATGATTTTATGAAATAGTGCAAAACAAGTGCATTACAATGTTTTCTAAACCGATACCCAGTTGATCAGTGAGTACATGCACAGAGGCAAAAATCTTGGGATAACTGCAGTAAACCAAAATCGGCTATGACAGGACAAACAAGTTGACCACCTTTGAATATAAAACAACATCTTTGATTAATGACATTTAATAAGAAGCAAACAAACATATTTCATGAGTATGGTGGAATTAATACAGAGCTGTGTTTTTGCCATATTACCAACTGACAATGGTGTAGCAAGGCTAAGTGCCGCCAGGGCCGACCATAAAAGTGGCACTCTTTCCAACCCTTCAAACTTGCTTACAAGAATTTATGAAAGAAGATCATGATTCGTGTTTATTAAAGGTATATAGAATAATCAAACACTCACTAACTGAAATGGGTCTTGTTTTCATTGTTGATTATGAGTCTTGCTTTTTTTACTTGTCACCACCTTTCTCATCATTACTCTTCCTATTTTTTCTGCTTTTTGTGCATGTGCAACAGTTGTTGCAATGGACAAGTTGTACAGTCGGTGGGCCGTGAACCCATTATGTGTCTGTTTATTAATTGGGCTATAAATGCTTGAAAAAGTTGAATGCCAGGTTTACTCATTCTAGGGGATCAAGCAAAAAAGTAAGTCAAGAGAAGTGATGGCGGCATACCTACTTTACAGATGTAAACATTTATGTGTGTTGATATTTCCCTATTTAACTATGCTCCATCTACACTTTTAGGGTAAAATAACCATAATGTGGTAAATCAATCTTTTTGGGTAATTTTACCCAAATTTAGTTTTTTTGGCTGTAACTTTTGCACCAGAAACCCTAGAATGTTGCTCAAAGGCTCAAGTCTCAGATTTTAGCCTAGTTTCCAGTAAAAACTTGAGTGAAACACTTCCCTTTTGCGGTTCGGGGCCAGGGCCCGATGACCTCAGCCAGTAAGTCCTAAACCTACCCCACTTATGACGTCACCCACAAAAATACTGAAACCCAAAACTTGAAAAAAATTTTTCATTGCAAACTGGAAGACTTGCCGAATCTTTTGAGGGTTTGAACAGCTCTCTAGCACAATTGACTGGCAAGTTATGGAGTTGCAAAGTGGTGGGAAAATATGGGATTTACAGCTAAATCCAGATGTCACTGAAATTATACTCCATTGGTATTGACTGCATAAAAAAAGTTTATTGTGTCATAGAAAACACATTGAATATATATATAAAATCAGGAAACTGTTTCTAGTAACTTGGTGTTTTAGCTTGTGCGAGTTGATGTGTAACTGACTCACTTGAAAATTTTGGCAAAAGAATGCATTTCATTTATGTGCTTTATTAATTGTACACTAAGGGAATCAAGAATACTGCAAGGCACCTACTTCATATTAGTAAAGTCCATGCCAGGCAAGTATTTTTAATTTAACTACAGTGTTTGGATGAACACATTTTCCCATACAGTTTGTTGCATGTTGCACATATGTGCAGTTGAACAGACAATGTTGTGAGACTCACGACACAGTCATACTATAAATAATATGATACACAGCACATATATGTCTTCAGAGAAGGAAGCAGATTAGGTGTACTTCAGCTAGGTCGGAGGTTCCTTGCTGACGGCAATGGCTGGAATGTGAATGGAAAACCTCAGAACTGCAAGGCAGATGCTCATGAATACTGAGCCAGCTGAGTTCGGACAATGTTCTTGCACAGCCTAGCAAGGTTTTTCAAGTTGGGTTTAAACCAAATTTCAAGTACTAAATATTCTATTTTCAAGTCTATGGCAACTTGGTAGAGAAAAATATAATGTACCAACAGCTACAGGTATTTGCAGGGATAAAGTTTGTCACATAAACGTTTTTCGGGCAAATTTGGGAAAATTTGGGCAAAATATCTTTTGCATGTCCTAAAAATTGCTTGTTCCTAAACCTATGCTTTGATACACTGTATTTGCAGTTGAAGCCTGCAATCTGAGCTGTATAAATTACCCACGCAAACACACCAACTGCACTATCTCACTTCAAGAATGTCATATTTTGCCACCATTACACCATACAGAAAAACAGCAGTTTTATTGAAAGTGAGCAATGTTACCTTTGCAGAGTTTTTCACTTCATCCACCGAAAGTAATGTTGATAAGCCCACCTAATGTCTAGGCCAGAGGTGGACAACTTCAGCCCGCAGGCTGCATGTGGCCCACGAGGGCTTTTTGTGCAGCTCACAGGGCAGCACATGTACACAAATAGTACATATTTCGAGTCTATGTTAGAGTAATTTTATCGATTAGATTAGATTTATCATGTTTTTTTCTAGACGTTTCATTCAAAACCACATTTTTGCGCGACCGGAAGTGACTAATTGTTACCTTCATTTTGTGCTAGCTAATGTAAGAGCAACCGCTGCTACCCGGTTCGACATGGAGTGGGTGATAAAAAGCCCTTCTCAGGGCGCGGCAGCAGAAATGCTATCCAAGACCCACGACACAACATACTCCAGCAGAACACCGAGGGGGTTACTGCAGACAAGATCTCTGTTTGAGCAGCTAGCCTATAAGAACAAGCCTTTTATCATCGTCCAACAAGAGACCCAATGTACAACTGCAGACAAGCTAGTGATTCCCAACTTTTCACTAGCTGGCTCAATCCTGAGCAGGAACCACGGCCTTGCCACGTTTGTCCATGAGCAGTTGGAATGTTAACTGATTGATCAGTCTCCAGAACAATCATAGACTGAGTGGTTGTGTGTAGATGTGGCAGGATACAAGATCATTAACATCTATGAACCTCCACGCTCGCAATTCACACCAACAGCCATTCCGACGTTCCCACACCCCAGTCTGTATGTTGGTGACTTCAATTGCCAACATGTCAACTGGGATTACAACAAAAGATCTTCTGATGGTGAGAGCCTGGACTCCTGGGCAACAACCAACAACCTTGGACTGTTATATAACCCAAACGAAAACAGCCAGTTCTTCTCTCACTGATAGAACGTTGGCACCAATCCAGACCTGGCCTTTGCAAGTTTCGGCCAGGACAGCAGACTGCCGGACAGACATGCACTTGCAAAGTTCCCACAGTCACAACATCGGCCTTCCCTCATAATGCCACCGAAGTTCAAGGTTCCTGCCCACAGCGACCCAGTGAAGCGTTGGAACTTTCGCAAGGCTGATTGGAAGCGCTTTTGCCTTATCACAGATGAATCCGTTGAGAGATTGCCACCTCCAGACACATCAAACATTCAGAGGGCGTACCAGGTTTTTGCGAGAGCCTACTATCTGCGGCCAAATAATGCATCCCACATGGCCGTCAGAATAACTATGTGCCATGCTGGGACAAAGAGTGCGATACCCTCTATCGCTCCTTCACCCAAGACCCAGTGGGGACTGACTCTGACAAAGCCACTTCGTCCCTACTATCTCGGCTTGGGCAGAAGCGGGAGCACGCTGTCAAATCCCTCGACTTCTCACACTCTAGCCACAAGGCATGGAGAACCATCAACAAACTTACTGACAGGTCTGGACTCTCCTTTCGCCAGTGCTTTGTCTCAGCAAACTCCATCGCCTCGCAACTTGTGAAGAACGGGGCACACAGGACTAGCGACCGCGAGTCCACCAGGCTGGTTAACAAGAGGCTGTCTGACCTATGGAAGATTTCAACACCTGAGGTTCACAGTATCACTGAACCCTTTGGACTGGAGGAGCTTGCTGCCCTCAGATGCCTGAAGCCTGGAATGTCTCCAGGATTGGACTCCATACTCCACGCCAGGTTGGGTCTCAAATCTTGTTTTTGTGACTTCCTCAGTTCCTGCATGTGCCAACTCAAAATTCCATATATCTAGAGAAGAGCACTAATAGTTGCGATCCCTAAGCCAGAAAAGCCATTGGGGGACCCAAAGAGTTACTGTCCCATATTTAAATCCTCGAGAGACTCATCTACGCTTGTGTCAACCCAATCATCAACCCACTGCTCCCTCAGGAGCAGGCGGGCTTTCGACACAGGTCGACCGTAGACCAGGTCACCCTGCTGACACAGGACATCAAGGACAGCTTTTCAGCTGAAAAGAAGGCCGGAGCTATATTTGTCGACCTCACAGCAGCCTAGGACACTGCATGGCACAGCGACCTCACCTGCATGCTGCCTGATAGACGTCATGGTCTGCGTGATCATGGAGATGGTTGGCAATCGCAGCTTCACCCCCACCACCAGAAATGGCACAAGAAGCAGGTTACGACGCCTCAAGAACGGTGTCCCACAGGGTTTGTCCTCCCGCCCCTTCTCTCCAACACCTACATCTCTGACCTGCCAACCACCGTCTCCAGAAAGTATGCTGACGATCTAACAACCATGCATGCTGATGGAGACTGGTAGGCAGTGGAAGGGGTGCTGATCAAAGACATGGCAACTGCAGGTGAATACCTGCAAACTCGGAAGCTAAAGCTCAGCACTACAAAAATAGTGTCAGCAGCCTTCCATCTTAACACTTTGAGAACCAGTCTACGATATATTCATACTTCGATTTCAGCCCAAAAAACAGCAGTTTTCGGTTGCCTTACCAACACCCTAGCTCCTCCGCCAATTGCGCTAGAGAGCTGTTCAAGGGCTCAAACGGATCGGCCAATCTAGTAGATTGCACTTGAAAAACATTATTTGGTTGGGGGGGTGCGGATTTTTTGTGACTGACGTCATAAGTGAAGTAGTTTTGGGGTTATTTTGGCTCATGTTGTCTGACCTAGGGCCCAACCACTAGGCCAAAGTGTTTCGCTGAAATTTTCATTGGAAACTAGGCTCAAGTCCGAGTTTTTTGAGCCTTTGATCGACTTTCTAGCGTTTCTGGTTCAAAAGTTATTATCTAAAATAAACTAATTAATTATCTAGTTAGCTAATCAGTCAAATTTTTACTAGTTTAGATCATAACTTTTGAACCTGAAACCCAAGCAGGTCATCCAAAGTATCAAAAGACTCAGATTGTAGCCTATTTTCCATTAAAAACTTCAGCGAAATACTACCACCTAACGGTTGGCGCCCAGGGCCAGGAAAAGTGGGCCAAGGTAGCCTAAAAGCCCTGCACATATGACGTCACTCACAAAAAACCTGTATCCCCCAAGCAAAAAAATTTTTTTCGAGTGCAGACTAGAAGACTTGCTGCGTCTTTTGAGACTTTTACCGGGTCTGTAGAGCATACTGGACCGGAGAAATTCCTGTGCAAAGCCATGTGCGTTTAGGCGTTTTTTTCCTGAAAATCCCCGAATCCTAGTGGACACCAAAGAGTTAATAACAAGGAAGCTAAACGTGAGCCTAAAGTAAAATACAAAAACGAAACCCTGCCTTCTGCTCTGAGCACAAATACCTCGGAGTAATGTTGGACATGTCGCTCACGTTTCACCAACACTTTGAGTCACTTTGCAAGAAGCTGACATTAGGTGTCACACTCCTGAGGCGGCTTGCCGGCTGCGGTGCTGGAGTAACAACTCTGCAAATAGCCACCCTAGCCCTGGTGCATGCAACCGCAGAGTACTGTGCTCCTGTGTGGTGCTGCAGTGCTTATACCTTTCTCATCAACCCCACCATCAACAGCGTCTTGCCAATTGTGACTGGATGCCTGTGCCCTACACCAGTGGACAAGCTTCCAATCCTCGAATGGCATCCAACCTGCTGAACTTCGTTGCAATGGAGCCACACCGTCTCTAGCACATTGTGCCATGGAGCGCGGACATCTGCTTCTTAAGACATCCATTTGTACCCACCACACAACATCTCATCAGTTCATCTGACAACAACATATGTGTGGCGCAGTGGGCAGATCACCAATGGAATGCGGAGTGGGCAGACAACCCCACAAGACTCCGCATTTTCATCCCTGACATTAAGACCCACCCCACCAGAATGACCCTCCCAAGAAGAGCCTGGCCACCTCCACACCGGTGTCGGACATTTCCGCTCCTGCTAGTACAAATGGAGTATGGCCTCCTCTGTGGCCTGTGAGTGTGGCACAGAAGAAAAATTGTCAACCATGTTGTCCTCTATGTCCAATCCATCAACCTTCCCATGGACTGCATGGCCTGACGGTTCTGGACGATGAGACAATCAAATGGCTGCTCAACATCTGCCCCAAGATCTACTGTGTCCAAGCAGTGGTTTGAACAACTAGCTCAAAAGGAGAAACCAATGTAAGAACTTTTTATAAGTTTTCAAAGCGATTATAGGTTTAATATATGAGTATGTGGTCCCCAGTAGCAAAAAAATCTTCAATGTGACCCTCCATAGAAAATGTTTGCCCACCCTTGGTCCAGGCTATCAGTTTATGGCACTTATTGAAAATATCCCACTGAACATTAAAAATAGCATGAGACATGCCAAGAAATGTTTGTCGCCAATGCTTAGGTGTCACGTGATGTAATGGTTTGCATTGTAATGGTTTGCCATTGGAGCGTTGCTAAGGACTGAAACAAGGAGAAAAAGGATTAAGCTAGCCTTGAACATTTACCATGATTTCATGCAGGGCCTTCTGTTATCACATTTTGAGTGGAGGGGCAATATAAACCTCTAACTATCAGATAAGTAATGTTTGCTAGTCTGCTGTTGAATGTCATCTGTGTTCTTCAGTCAAAATATTGTTGGCTGGGGTGGGAGGAAATTGCTTCGATTAGAGAAGGTGTAGGAACTGGGGGACAATTGCCTCCCAAGTATGTACGCTAAACAAACACTAATTTCAAGACAAACACTGAGGTACTTTAGCACACTGGATTTGACCCAGACTTTTGACTAAAGATTTAATCAATTTGCTCACTCCATAGCCATATTTCCTAGTTTTTTAGGCTATAGCTCACCAGTAATGGGCATCTAAACACAAAAACTGAAGAGTTATAATTAACAGTTTGAGAACCGGCGTATGATATATTCGTACTTCGATTTCGGCCTAAAAACAGCAGTTTTCGGTTGCCTTACCAACACCCTACCTCCTCCACCGATTGCACTAGAGAGCTGTTCAAGGGCTCAAACGGATCGGCCAATCTAGTTGATTGCACTCGAAAAAAACATTTTGGGTTGGGGGTTGCGGATTTTTTGTGACTGGCGTCATAAGTGAAGTAGTTTTGGGGTCATTTTGGCACATGTTGCCAGGCCTAGGGCCCAACCACTAGGCCAAATTGTTTCGCTGAAGTTTTCATTGGAAAACTAGGCTCGAGTCCGAGTTTTTTGAGCCTTTGATCGACTTTTTAGCGTTTCTGGTTCAAAAGTTATTATCTAAAATAAACAAATTAATTAATTATCTAGTTAGCTAATCAGTCAAATATTTTGACTAGTTTAGATCATAACTTTTGAACCTGAAACCTCAGCATGTCTTCCAAAGTATCAAAAGACTCAGATTGTAGCCTAGTTTCCAGTAAAAACTTCAGCAAAATACTACCACCTAACGGTTGGCGCCCAGGGCCAGGAAAAGTGGGCCAAGGTGGCCTAAAAGTCCG
>Ga0210059_1001823_pt1 | contig 32572 bp, 18 predicted proteins | sample Ectturendosymbi2_FD_188042 | JGI IMG/M metagenome (GOLD analysis project Ga0210059, IMG submission 188042) | Ecteinascidia turbinata endosymbiont from Florida, USA - Sample 2 (SPAdes) (version 2) | ecosystem: Host-associated > Tunicates > Ascidians > Unclassified | place: Key West, Florida... | reverse complement strand
TACAATCAGCAAACGCTTCACGTATCGTGTCTTGCACCAAACTATCGGTTTCGCTGTCGATGGCAGCTGTGGCTTCATCGAGCATTATGATGCGGGAGTGTCGAAGAATGGCTCGAGCCATGCAAAGAAGTTGTCGTTCGCCAACACTGAAGTTTTCACCGTTTTCAACGACTTCGCTGTTAAGTTTGTTTGGAAGTTCGCTGATCTGCAGCAAAATACACATGTTTTGTCAAGTTTGCAGAAAATACACCGCAGTTTTCTGATATGGATTTGTAATTTTTCATACCCTTGATGGAAATTGAAACGTAATTAGATAGATTTAAACAGTTTGAGCTTACAGCTTCTTTTGAAGCGCACTAGCTGTTGGCTAAAACTGTGATGGCCGAATCAGGCGTTCATAAAAAAAACGGGAAATAAGGGGATACCACACTCCACTGTTTTGCAAATCGACATGGCGTCTCCGAATAGAGATTCCAGCTACGATGGTTCGGCAACGTAACCAGAATGTCCCAAGTTAAGTTGGCGAAGCGAAACCCACAGGAAAGCGGCCCAGAGGTCGACCATAGATAAGGTGGCCTGATCACATCTTCGACCAGACTTGGTTTCGTTTTAGCTTGGTGATAGTAGGACTGTCAGAGGTTGCTGTAAGACCGTAAAGCATTTCGAAGCCTCTTACGGTTACTGTCCACGCGACCCTCTACAGAGGAAAAGCGAGTGTGAAATGTGAGGTGACATGAGGCATGCATCACTACTTGGCTCAAAATGGATTCTAACAGGAAACACAATCAAAGGCGTTAGTTTGTGCGGAAGCTTGAAACGCACTTATGCCTAAAGAATGCTATGGATCGTGAGCGAAATTGGAATTCAAACGCTCATCATTCACGAGAACACTTTACGTTCCTGGGACGAATGTATGCGTTGGACTAAAGTCCATCAAGCGTTCTTTACCATCGATGTAACAAGACTTGAATTGAGACTTGTATTATAGGAAAGGATTTTGAAAGTCCATGATCACGTAAATAAAGAATAGGAAGGAAAACCTACATCAGCAAAATGTTTTGGGAACTAAACGCTTACCACATTTTTAATGTGACTTCTCTCCAATGCGGTCCAAATCTCTTCATCTGTATACTGAGAGAAAGGATCTAAGTTGTACCGAACTGTTCCGACAAACAGAACGGGGTCCTGCGGAATGATTGACAATTTCTGACGAAGCTTTTCAAGGCTGAGGGTGAAGATGTTTGCTCCGTCAATCTGAATTTGTCCTTTGCTCAGTTCCACCAGTCGGAACAAAGCTGTTCCAAGTGACGACTTGCCTGTACAGAAAATCGATCGGTGTTTGAATATGTATCTACCTGCAGTAATACACACAAGAGAAAATTTGTTCAAAGAAATGATTGGTGGGTACAAAAGGGCGAGACGACAAGGAACCAAAATCGTTGTCAATTGCGGGCGAAATAAGTGTATAGAAAACACTACAACCGAAATCATTATTTAAAAACACTCTCTGATATACAGATTATGGCTGGCGTTTAACAAAAGCACAAGTTAAATTTTTAAACCTCGGCCACTGACGGTTTTTGGTAAAAATGTCAAGCATAGGTGGTGATGGTAACGATAATTATTTTGTTTGTAATACAGTTGTTGCTTGTTTATCCGTTTATTCTTCCTGTTGGAGAGGGCTAGGCCAGAACGAACTCTTAGTCATGTACTCGAACTGACCCTGACATCAAGTGCCGAGCGTTTCTTGAGATGTATGCAATTAACAATTTGTGGACCTGTTACCAAAACTTGAATTTCAGATCTACCAATGCTGTCGTTAGTGGCCAACGGTGCACAACCTGCGGCCTTCGATAATGAAGTTTGCGGCTGTCCACATGTAGCCTAATTTAAAATTAGGGGTAATGCACAAAATCTTTTCGCAAGCTATTTATCAAATCGTAAACAGTTTGTGACAACTTATACATGTAAATCCGATAAAGAATATATAACTTGTGGGATACCTCAGGGGAGTGTTTTAGGGCCTACTCTTTTCCTAATTTATATAAATGACCTTCCAGATTGTCATGCAATGCAAACACTCTTATTTGCTGATGATACAGCCTTACTTTTGTCAGGTCCAAATATACTTGATTTACAAAACACTATTAATGATGAACTTAAAAATGTTCAAAAATGGTTTACGCAGAACAAATTAACACTTAACTTAAACAAAACTAACTATTTGTTATTCCATCCAGCCAAAGAAAAACAAAGTCATCATTTTTTGCTAAATTTTGATGGTAACATGTTAATGCAGACTAATGAATCAAAGTATTTAGGAGTTCTTATTGATGCAAAATTGAACTGGAAAGCCCATATTTTACATCTAACATCATCAGTTGCACAAAGTGTTGGAGTCTTATATAAAATTAGACATTTTCTTTCGAAAAATCTTCTAAAAATACTATATAATGCACTCATTAAATCAAAACTATCATATGCAATAACTCTCTGGGCCTCAGCCTATAAAAGTGACTTACATAAACTCAATGTCTTAAACAACCGCGCAGTTCGTTGTATAACATTTGCAAATAGACATACAAATTTAAACACCTTATATAAAAAACACAAAATATTACAACTAAATGAACTACAACATTATGAACTTGGAAAGCATATGTTTAAGTTGCACAACAATGAAACTCCTCTTTTACTCATTGGAAATTACCAACTTGTCCGTGATAGGCATAATTACAATACAAGGCACTCAGCAAAAGATAACTATGTAATTCCTTTAAGACACCGAAAACAAGATCAAAATAGTTTCATGTACTTAGGGCCTAAAGTTTGGAACTCCATACCAGTAACTATTAAAAACAAAACATTTATCCAATTTCAAAAGCTTTACTATGATAACCTATTAGAAAATTATACTTAGTTTTATTCTCACACATGCAATGACATTGGCTTAGGAAACTGATTGAAAGCAAATACTGTGTATATGTGCTGAATAGGTTTTTGAAGCAGGCAGTTAACTAATGATAATAATTATTGTCTGATTGCTTTGCCTTCGATATTTACATTTTGTTTTATTTATATCTGAATGATAACGTCCAGTCTAGGTTTTATGTACACTTGAAGCTGGTTGGACATGTGTCTCATTTTTCAGTTGTTTATTTGTTTGTTTGATTGTTGATTTTGGGCTACTGAAATGGGTTGGCCAGGCGTAGGTACTGTGTCACCTCATGTTGCCAAGGCCTTGCAAAGCTTGTCTGTGTGGAAGCAGTGTTTCCAAACACAATTTGGAATGGACTTTTGGCAATGGAATTGTTTCCAAAATGTGTTTATGTGAGGACTGTTGACAGCCGAATAACTGTCTTTACTATGTATGTTTTTTGTTGTATTTTTGCTATGGTGTTTCATTTGTATTTTGTTGTTTTGCGTGAACTCGTGGGGGCAGTGGCAGCTGCGGCCGACGCTTCCTGTCCCTGTATTCCTGATAAAGTATTTTGTGCTTGGCCGGGATGCATAAACAAACTGAACTGAACTAATTTAAAATATAAGATTGGATGGCCGTGCTAGCGTATATTGAAACAAAACAAACGCAAGGCAAGAAAATCAGTCGACACGAAGCGTAACTAATCTGGATGGTGATGTCACAAAGAGTTATAGAATGAATACACAATTTATGTTTGAATGCGTTCTGTGTTAGTTCGCAGTTCGCACTTCGCAGTAACCCACTTTTAAATTAAACGTATCTCATAAATGTAACTCGAATTCATTTGTGGCCGTACTTCACATAAATAAAAGTAATGCGGCCGGCAATAGCATAAGGTTGTACACCCCTGCCTTATGCTATAGGTTGGCTAGCCAGTCAAAAGTCAAACAGGGCAAGCGGAAGGAAAACAACAGCGAACGGATTCCGATGAGAGGGGATACTGTAGAAAACCTAACGGAAAAGCATAGGTGGCAAGACAACGATTTTACCACAGTGAACTTAAAAAATCAGTACAAAGCTTTAAAATGTTCAAATATTTCAAGCTTCGGGAACACCATAAGAAAAGACATAAATCCAAGAGTTTGATGCTTTACGCGAGTTTCGCAAATGAAATTGAAAGGAGGTATGTGTGCAACTCATAAAGTTAACATTTTTCCACCAAAAAGGTTTAAGTGGAAAATGTGGCTTTCGTGTTTCCTGGTGTAAATACAAGGAAAATCAGAAGGTGCAAGTGCTCGCTCGTAATCACAGCTTAATATAATTACAAAATTACCAAAAGATCAGCAAGATGTACAGGAAGTTGATCGTAGCAGAAAGAGGTTTTCGAAAGTTGAATCAATTTTATAGCTTACTCCCAATAAAACACCGCTACAATTACGTGATCAGAAATACATAACTCGAAAAACCCGTGAGAGTTATGAAAATATTTTTTATAATAAAGCGTAAATTTTAGTTTCTGTTTCCGTTGATTGTTTTGAATATTTTTGGTACATATACGCTGCCTGTGACTGACTACAGAGCGCATTTCAAATTTACGTGACTGATTTACATTCTTCAACGTTGTCAGAATTATGCAAACGCTGCAGGAAGCAATGTGTTTGCGTTGAGAAGATTTTTGAAACGTATGTTGTTGTTTTTGAACAAAATTGACACAAGAAAAGCCATCGTTTTTCAAACTTGAAAAAAATCAATCAAATAAGCTTTAATTTTCGTGCTGTGGGCTCGTTTATTGCTACAAACTAGTTCAGACTTCAGAAATCTCTTATTTACCAATTTCCCAGTGCGGAATTGTTGCTAGCCTAGCTTTTTTCGAAAAGCTTCCAAATTGACCTGAGAAAGTCAACAACAGGTGTTTGTGCACAGGCTACAGCTTGCGAAAGCCCAAGATCCTCCGCAGTGTCAAAAAAGGGGCGGAAGAATCAACATTCGGGGTTTCACCTTCGCAAGACCCAATAACGAAGGGTTAAGATACCATCAACCACAATAATGCATTTTCACTAAACGTCAATACTGTGTGATGCTCCTTGAACTGACGAAAAACCTAAAGAAACAAACAAACTGATTATTGTGGACGCGCAGAAGCGCGGATATTTACCCGAGCCGGTCCTCCCAACGATGCCAACTTTTTCTTTTGGTCTGATCGTGAACGATACGTCCTTTAACACCAGCGGAAGGTCGCTACGATATCGCATGCAGGCCTTGTTGAACCTGACAAGAAACTCAATAATGACTGAAACGCTGATAGCATTCTTACGAAACTGAGGCTCATATTAGCGTGTTTTGTTGGAAACCCAATGAATTTTAGTGCTTTCGATCAAAGGTGACTTTTTAGCAGTGTCTGAACATGCTGCGTCATCATCGTTTTTTCGGGTCGCTACTCACGAGATCAGGAATTTTTTTTGACTTTTCGTTTGAAACGCCCCTAAATTTTTCCATCAACAAATCACTTACGGGCTTGAATTTAGTCCACTAAAAATTGCACAAAGAAACTTTGTCATAAAGTAACCTTTGCATTTACTAAGCAAGAAACCAAATTTGTTTGTCGTTCAAGCACTTGCACAGTCGCTTATTGGGAAGACTACTAAAATGTGCTGTCTTCCAAACCGTTGCTTACTTCATATAAAATGTTAAGAGAAAAATATTTCTGAAAACCAAAAAGCGAACTCTATTTGAGTTGCTTGCAGCTCTGATGATGTTGGATGCATATTAAAGTGAATCTTGGATATTCTAAAAAAAAATAATTGCACCATATTCCTCCGTGCTCAGGCCAGTCTTTCGACGGAGGTCGCATGATTGTTTTGTCGGACGGCTCCTCCGGATTGCAGATTTTTATGTATTCGCAAATTCGTTCAACTGAAGTGAAGTAAGACTCGGTTTCAACGCTGAAGCGAACGCACACTTCAAAGAGGCCAGACGTCTGTTTAACAAAAATGGAATATGAAAAGAATTCTCCAGCCGTTATCCACCATTCATGTCTAGTATTTTGTCGGGCAAAACCTGTGATTGGAAATGTGCCGAAGAGAAAAAATCGGGGCTTAGAAAGTGGTTGCTGCAAAAATTTTAGGGAATGAAGAAAACTTATTTTTATTTTTTTGCCAAAACTGGCAGATATTGTAATTCAAAATGTTTCACAGAAAGCATTTAGAAATACAAATAGATCCAAAGCAGTTTGGTTTCCCATGTCTCTTTTGTTTAGAATGTTAGCCCCTTGATCACAAAAAATTATTTGATCGTTTTCTGGTGCAATTTTTTTGTTACAGAATTTCCGTCGTGTTAGGAATAAAATAATTACTCAACGAAATGCAAGAAAGCTTTTGTGCAATGACGTATTCATATTAACCACAAATGTCCTTAAACTCGATTCAATGTCATTTGCGGTGTAATTTGGAATGGAACTCTGTAGTTCAGATTTAAAGTAAATATAAACTGCAAACCAACAATTGTTAAAACCTTAAAGTCATTGGAAAATGTCAGTTTATAACTGCACAAGAACACAAAGAATGAAAAATTTTTGAATAGTTTCATGCTCCATCGAACACCTTTATTATTGTGCTTGGTAGCTGTTATTCGTCGAAACCGTTTACCGCTTATCAAGGTCCAGCTGGTTCTCACATTGTTCACTTACAGTTATGGCGTAGGAAAGAGCAAGACCAGCAAACGATGCTGACGTATCGCCCAAGACTTCAGGATAAATAGTGGTAAACACCACGAAGAGTCCGATAACGAAAGTCACAGATATGGCCATCGCTTCCAGTCGCACAGAAAGCCATCTCGTTGCACTGTGGTAAGTGTAGAAGATAGAGCTGTTTCTGTCGAGATGTTTGCCGAAACTGGTGAAAAATAAAAAATAAACTGTTGTTGCGTGTCCTCATCTTCTAAAATCGTCTGCATACTTTTTGGAAACCACTTACGTGGCAATGACTTCGTCAGTTTTTTCGTACGCGTGGATCGTGCTGAGTCCTTGCACAGATGAAGAGATGTGAGAAAACCACGGCGACCTGCATGTTTTTTAATGTGTGGTTGGGAGGATCCAATTAAAACGAAATAAATAAAATGAAACCAGAGAACACAGCACCGCTTGCGCAAAGTCTGACAAGCAAGCAACTCTGAATACTCAGTTTCCCAGTTACATGGCACCCGCCCTGTTTGTAGAATTCATACAGCCATGCCAGAAAGCTACTCTGCGTCTGATGTTTTATCTGCAGTTCACTGAAAAATATTCATGATGCTCAACTACTTTTACCGAAAACACAAATGATAAAACACGTGTATTGGTGAAAGAACTGCAATTTATGGAGGTGAAAATGGTCCAGTCAAGAGTACTGTGACGTCCGCAAACGACGACATTCTGCCAAAAAAGAGAGACACTTTTATTGTTTGATCAGAAACCCTCTCACAGAAACTGATTTTCAACTGAAGGATTTGTTAACTCTTGACTTTCAACTCGGTGACTGGCTACCTCTTCCAACACTCTTAGGAGTTGTTTTCGGTAGAAACAGGAAGAATACGACATTGAAAAGAATTTTTTTGCGAAATCAAGCTGTCCTGCTTCTTCTCAGGCCAAGTACACTTTGCCCGCTGCGCCATTCAAATTACATTTTACTCTATTGAGTAATTTCAAAAACAAGCAACTTCCACAGATTAGGAGTAAAATGCATGATGGATGCTTTATCACCAACAACAACACGCAAAGTACACTTGAGCTGCACTCTTTCAAACAAGACCTGTATCCTTTGAGACTGAGATGAGACTTGAAGCCTTCGGGGCCGAGACTCACTAAAATACGTTAGGCGTATGTCTCGAAGCCGACTAGGTCTCAGAACTCCAGCAACTTCCAAAGCGTTATCACCAACCTCGTGATGTGGTCCATCCGTTTAAGTTCTCTGATGGCGCTTCGGAAGTACACGAAGAGGAAACCGAACAGGATCGCCAGAACAGCCATCATGATAACAGACCAAGGGAAAACGATCAACATCGTTATTAGAGAAAAGATGACTAAAATCACCTGATAAAAAACGAGGAAAAATGTTTAAAACCACGCAAATGGGGCAAAAATATTTGAAGCAGTTCAGTGTTTGGCATAAATTAGCCATGCAACCTACGTCAAAGCATCTGTAGTGAAAAACACATCTATTTCAAATGATTTCTTTTACTTTTAGATCCCAAATAGGTGCAGAAATATTAGGCCTTGAAATGCAGTGGTGGATACAGGGGGGACGACTGGGGAGACCCTAAAACCTACGAATGTAGCTTTATTCACCATGATTTTGTACAATTCGGAAAGCAGCATTTGCGACATAAAGACATTTTGCCTTCCATTGTTTTGTCATGGCAGTGTTGTGAAGTATACTTCATCTATCTTATAGTAGTGAACCCATAATGAAACTTGACTACCCAATATTTCTGAAATCGCCACCCACCCAACCTTACTGGCTGGATCCGTCCCTGCTGAGACTTCTGCATTTCAAGAATTACGAAGCACCCATACCTGCTCCAAAAACATGGCCAAAAATAGAGCCAATCTGACATCGACATCGTCAAGATCGCGGCAAAACCTGACAAGAGACAGGAATTGAAACCAAAATGTAGTAGTCGCTACATCGATGCGCAAACACTGTCTGTGCAAAAAAACATTTATCGCTAGAAAATTTCACTAAAGCTTTTGCAAGACTTGTTAAGATGTTGCATGTTTATGAAAATTGTATTTTGCTGCTCTCTGCTGAGCTATAGTCTCATTAGCTACTGTGGGATGCCACAATACAGGGTCGACAGTTGTCAATAGCGTGAGCTCGAAAACTTCAAATATTTAATAAAACCAAAAATATTTGTCGACTATATTTTGGCGTTCATTCGATCAAATGTTTTTAGTGGATTAAATGCATTCCAAGATACTTTGGTTAACTGAATTTCATTTGCCTTCATATTCAGGCAAACCGGATGCACGAAATAGCCTTTATAGAACAAAACACCAACCTGTTTAGAATTCTTCCAGTGGGTGTGCTGTCAAAAAACGACATGGGGCTTGCGAAGACAGCCTTGAATACGTCGTTATGCAAATTTGAAGAAGCACCAATGAGGCAGTAAACGAAAAGAAAAGCTTTCACTATTCCAACTAGTAAGGTTCCCAGAAATATGGAGAAGTACACTATCTGTGAAACATGCAAGTGCTATCAAAGCATGTGTTTTGTCAACAGGCAGCATTGCAAAACTTCTTGATGAAACATATGCTAGACCCTACACCTGTATTTCCTTACTACAACTAAGCACAGATTACATTCTGGCGAAGAAAAAGAAAGCGCTCACGTAAAATTGTGCAAAGCAAACATAATTCCTCGTTTTAATCAAGGACACAGTCAACTACGAACAACTAGTAGCTATGAGACCAAAAACTATTACATTGATATAACACCTCCAGATTACCGATGTACAACAAAGCTCTTTTCAAGTTAGTTTTTATATTTTTGGCAGTTCCACTGAACCTGAACAAGCAAACTTGTTGCTTATATTTTGAAGCTCTTTTGAGGAAGTGTGCGTAGGTCAGGCTACACCAGGTATTGTCAGTGTATAGACATCAAGCTGTTTACGACTCATCAACCATAAACGGGAATTACTTAGTCATGTTCAGTCAACTTATTCGAACACAAAGCTTAGAGTTGATTGTTCCGTTCGAGGCTGAAATTGGGTAGTACGTTTAATTTAACTTCGTTTTTGTCCTACAATACACAAGACTTATCAATCAAGTTTTTCTCCTTGCTCACTTTAACGTTACCACTTGGTGATCCTGAACAGACTGTTCGTCTCACTGAAATCGGACCAAATTTTAAAGTTTGCAGCTAACGATGCGAACGGTTTAGTGTTTCGCTTCAAGTTTAAATTGAAATTATCCGTGAAGGTACTTTCACGTATAAATCGTTGGCAAACTGAATTGAGCGTCTCAACTCGTTTGCCGAACCTTCAGCTATCCTCCTGCGCTGTGCGCAGTTAGTCACTCGGGTTCAAAGTTCGTTGAAACTTAGTCTTCATTATTAGGATAAGCATAACTTTTAATACTTTCTACCTGCATTGATTGATGTAAAGATTCTTGACTCAGGTTTTGAAGCGATGTGTGTCAAACAATGAAAGGAACGTGACGCTTTACCATCACAGAAAATTACCAGTCTAAGTTTCGTTCGGCATATTTTCAATAATGCGCTTTCCTAAAATAATGCAAAAGGAAAATACGGAAGAACACTGTAAGTTATTAAATTACCAAAAAGTTCTAAGACCATGGTTCAGATCAGGTCAGCATTTAACAGATCCACCCAAAACGTTTACATTAAGTATTTTCAGTTTAATCTTTTCAGCCCACGTTGTGCCGGTTTTATTGGTGCAGAACTAATGTTTAAGTTGATAAACTGCAGTTAACTCTTGGTCATTTGATTCGGCTGGGATCCTCAATCAACAAGAACTAGTGTTTTTGACCTAGTAGTTGCTAAAATTGAAGGCATAAAATTAAAAGGTTTTACCTGTTTTTAGCAGCAACCAGCATACTCAGCAATTACGCCAACTGGGAAAAGAGTAGTTGCTTCGATACCAAAAACAAGCTATGCTAAAACGCTAAATACCTGGTAAAAAGGAAGATTGCCGCCAGTCGAAATATTGGGATCAACATATGGTACACACGTTTCGTTACTTGTTTGCGTGGTGGCAAGACCTGGAGAAAATGTGCTACCTGCAGAAAAAAAGCAAACAAACTTCAAAGAAAAATTCCCAGCTTTGGGACAAGCTTCGTGAGCGCAGACGTTCCAGAAATCTCTTGCATTCGTTACTACAATATGGTCACGCTGACATCTATTTTTTATCTGCAGTATGCAAAAGGTTTGCAATTCATGCTGCACCTGTAGGGATAAAATTCAAACACACAAATGGACACAAGAGACGAAAACAAATGTTTGAATTTCTGACCTAATTATCCACATACTTTTCTTTTAAAAAATGTTGAAAAACAATGATAAAATAACATATCGGTGGATCCTACAACAGTTTCTTGGATACGTTTGGGAATCTCATTTATTTTCATTGTTACGTAGGTCGATTTTTGCGTTAAGATTCCACAACTCTGTTTGTTTTGTGACAAAGCAGTGAAGAGTAATTCATGAGGAGTAATCGTATTTTCAGCAGGATTCATACTCAAATACTTTGCATAGCAACTGTCAGCAGACGACGGTATATATCCGTGTATTTCGTTTTAACTCTTTGCAGATACACACAAATTGGTGTATACAACTGTTTTGCCTATAGAATTTGCCTGTAACGACTTTGGCTATAACAACAGTTCGTCTATAACGACGCTTTTTCGTCGTTCCTCGCAGAATATTTTGTTCGATTACAACGGAAGCTGCGAGTTTTCTTTACGGTTTCAAGTGTGAGCTAGGTTATGTGGAGCCACCACACAAATCTTTTATGACCGAATAGGAACGCAGTTAATTAAAAGTGGGAATCGCTGAGTCGTGAGAGTAACAATGGTATCTAGGATTGCGCCATAAGCAATTGAGGCAGATCCGCATATGAGTGTTACTGTATTAGGGATTGTCGACTGTACTTAATTTGATTGATATTATAACTGTCGAACAAAAGAAGCAGTATTCCATTATGGAAAGAGTATGACATCTTTGTTTCGCTCAAAACTAAAATGGCAATAAAGTGGCGAAAACTTGCAATAGACTTCGATATCCCAACGACTTTGACAGCAATTTTGAGAAGTAATTACAAAATAATTTCTGACTATGAGGCAGATGTAGTACCGAAACAATTAGCCGCAATCCTGATTAAACAGAACTTTTAACCCTTGCCAGGCTCCAGCTTTGAAATAAAATGCCACTTTAGGAAGATTTTTTGTGGTTCTGCAATAGACACAGTTCGCCTATAGCAGGGGACTCCAAAGTACGGCTCGCGGGCCGGATTAGACCCGCGGACCATGTCATCCGGCCGCAGAAGAGATTTTGTGAATAATGAAAAGATAATATATTTAGAAAGAATTTGTTGATATGTTACAAAGTAACATATCCTGAAACAATCACGTTACCTAGGATGTCTGGCCCTCGAACTGATGTGGAATAGCGTATGTGGCCCTCTGACAAAAAGTTTGAGAGCCCCTGACTTACAGCGACACTATTTCTCCGGTCCAATGAAGTGAAGATATGGGCGATTTCTACCTTGGTGCTCGTGGTTAAGAAAAAAACGTCTACGTTTCAATGAAAATCATACTTTCATCTGGGCATGTTGTCATCTTGCCGCCTTGATTGATCCAGTAACTCAGCCACCAGTTGCAGAAGGTAGTTCCAAATATTAAAACGACGATGACAAAAAGCAAAAGAAAGGAAATCGCATACCTGCGAAACATTTCAGCCAATTTTCACGGAAGTCATATTTGCGTTTTTACCGCATTGAAGTCAACATTTTTGAAGCTTGATGACGATCGCATATCGTTAACAGCAAATTTTTATCTGCAAAGCGTTTGCTGATGAATGGAATCAAAATTATGGAGTTTCATTCTCATTTTCAAGTCGTTACTTAACAACCAGTGACATTTCTGTGAAACCCCAAAGAAGTTATTGTTGTCAAAAGTTCAGTTGTGCTGCTGCGCAAAGCTGCACAAAGATAGCAGATGGAAGAAATGTTACTTGATTGACTGCAAAAAATGAAAAACTTACCCGCCACCAGCTTTGATAAATGAAATGTATGTCGATCTTTTAACAGAACCAACTGCTTTGGTCTCACTTTGAATCAGAGATGTCGGATGGTTATTGGCATTCATTTCTTCACCTGACATTTTGAGAAGAATTGTGACTTCATCTGAAGCTAATTACGATTAAATGAACAACACCCACAGGAAGAATTAATATGAACGGAACTCGAAGCAGCAAAGTCTGGTCGACACATTTCTCTACAACCGACTACGTTTAAAAGATAATCTCATCGATTTAAAGATATACAACTACCTTCTTTTTTGACACTTGCTATAGAACGGATGCTTTCCACTCTTTCAAAATCTATATGAGCCACTTCAGGAGTGAAGATCGTTGTAGAATCGAGACTGATATTGTCCAGTTCTCTTTCAACTGCGTGCAGAATGGATAATAGCGGGTTGCACGGTGATCGACAATACATTTTTAGCGACTGACAAACGCATGAAATACAGAAAAACAGAAGTGAACAAGGTGAATACACAGTGAAGGACGGACAAATCCTTTCTCACGCACACAAACACATCAATCACATGCTTGAGAAAGAAACTGATTCACTGAAGGAGCGGATTTGAGGCGACATAAAAGTCGTTTGAGCGTAGTTTACCTGACACTCCTCCACTGGCATGGCTGTGAGTTCCTTTTTCAGTTACCTTTTCAACGAGCCCTAGATCAACTTCCTTTGATCTGCCCTCCTTTTTTTGTTCCAGGTAAAAGTTGCTGAAACACAAAACAATATAATATGTACGATTGTTTACAATATCGAAGGATGAGGTGGACCAAAACAAGATGGAACATTGGAACTGACATTCAGATGATGACATTTCAAAACATTTGTTTCAATGGAGACTTTCATCTACATCAGAGCAGGAAGTGCTATATACGTAACATCATGTTGCACGACTCATCGAAGCACAGTCTTAGTTCCATGGATAAATCAAGGTCACTACACAAACTGTCTCAAATTTTGCCAAATGAAGAAACCGATGCATCCACAAAGCTACTTTGATCTCGAAATATACGCAGCAAACTGGATAAACCGGCGTAAACTTACTTGATCAGTGTGGCGTATTCTCCTTCGTGCGTCATCAGGTCGTCATGTTTTCCTTTCTCGGCGATTCTTCCGTCTTTAAGCATTATGACTTCATCGCAGTCTTTGAGGTACTGCAACTGATGGGTGACGAACAGGACAGTTTTTTCAGCCAGTTCCTTTTTGATGCATTCGAAGAATATGTGTTTTCCAACATGAGCGTCAACGGCGGAGAGAGGATCGTCCAGAAGAATTATGTCTCTATCACTGTAAACGGCCCTGCAACGAAAAAGTTAGTTTGAATTGTCATAATTCTGGTGAAATGAGTTTTGAAATGTTTATTTGGAAAATGGGCTTCGAAATGTTCACACGCCGTAAGTTGATTACCATGAGACTATTTGCACAAGGCACGCGGTATGTGGATTCAACCGGTGCAAAGGGATGTAAAAGAATTTGTCAAAAATTCTAAGATCCAGCACATCGGTCCTCAACCTTTTCAGGTGGAGGACTAACTTCAATCAACAAATGTCTTCACGGACTCTTATTGCGCAATTAGCGGGAAGGAAACAGAATATATTTAAGCCTGTCGTCATTCGATAAACCTTGGATTAGTTTTAGATATTTCCAATTACTTTTTTGCTCCAAGAGGGCGCTGAATCACTAAAGCGTATTCGCAGATTCAGTTATACTCTTACAGTCAGGTGGAATAAATGGCTATTCTAAGGTGAGATACCCTTCTGCTGAACAAACCATGCAATCACCTTGCCAAGCTCACACGTTGCTTTTGCCCTCCTGAAAGGTTGATTCCTCGCTCTCCGATCTCGGTAAGATCACCGTCAGGCAATATTTCGAAATCGGGTGGAAGAGAACACGCTTCCACAACTGAGCAAATAGTCCGTAGATGAACACTAAAATTTCTTAAATTACCAAAGTCAAGTCTCAGAGCTATATGTAATGCTAAAAAACTGACCCTGCTTTTCAGCTATGAACTGCAAAACAGCATTTTTTATAAAAGCGACAGTAGAACCAGCAGCGCTCATAAAAACTTGATTGAAGTGATTTAGCAATCAATACACGTTGACGCATTCTTGGAAACACCAGTTCGGGCGAATGAAGCAAAACTTTGTTGGAAGCACAATACCATAGAACGTAGATATCACCTCTGTTGTACTTCAATTCGTCCCATGATGTTCCAAACAATATATTTTCTCGTATAGAATCGTGGAAGATCCAAGCTTGCTGTGGAACGTAAGCCAGTTTGCCGTCAATACCGAGCGAGCCTGTGTTTATGCGAAGTTGACCCAATAAGGACGAAATCAGTGACGACTTTCCACTTCCAACAGAACCACAAATTCCAAGCAGTCTTTTAAAAAAGAACACAACCGTTAGCTGGGCTATAGCAAATGTTAGATCGCTATATTTGCAAATACTTCGTACGTTTAGTCAAGAAGTCTGGAAGCAAATCGTCGTTTGCTGTGTTTATGCATTCTTTTGAGTTTGCAACATAGAACTATAGGGTGTGCCAAGAATATATGGTTTCATGTGATATCAATATTATCAAAGCAAATTTGCGATTAGATCAGCCAGAAAAAATGTTGAATTGTTGCTAACGTAATGAACACGTTATGAACACATGAAACACAAGGTCGGCATGTTATACGACAACTTCTGGCACCTCAATTGCCTTAAAATGTTTTTGTTGGTGCACTGAAACTATTTAATGCAAACGCATCCGGGATGTTTTTAGTTGACTCATGTTGTCCAGTAACAATTTTGTTTGCATGTGACGGGCATGCTTGGCAACACAAAGGTGGTGAACCTTCGCTTCTGCCATCGATGAAGCAATCATACAGTACCTTCCTTTCGGAACTTCCAAGTTCAAATTGTGGATCACTTCAACGCTTTCTTCATTTTCTGTTGAGCTTATGCTATTTTCCTCGGTCATCTTTAATAACGGAGGGTCTGACCCTTTTGCAGGGTTGCTTTGGCCGGGCTTAATTTAAAAAAGTCAAGATTAGTATAAATACTCAGAACAGATTTTCTGCCTAAATGGACAAAAGCCATGCTTCGCACATTCTCGCGTGTTTTTGACGCAATTAACTTGTATTCACAACTTGCAATCCAACGTTTCCTTCTGGACACAAGGATATTGACATACAGCAACTCCAACGCTTTAAAACGATGGCGTCCGGCCAAAAGCAGGAAGGAATATAAAGTTTTTGTTACTATAAAGACGATCTTGAGTAAAATCTCTTAATGTGCAGTTTGGGCACACCATTAAAGTTTGCTTTACTCTATATAGGCTGGGAGTGATGCAAAGCGCAATGAAGGCCACATTTCGGATTCAAATGAACTTGGCAATGGCTCGACTGTGATGTTGATAGGGTGTTGAGCAGTGATGCCTTTGATGACTCTTGCCATCGCAATGCTCGTGCCTAGCTGGAGCTCGTGAGCAGTATTCTTAACGCCTCTTGTTCAAAGGCACAGCAGACTGATGCAACAAAGCGTTTATGTCCACGCTTAATGGTTTCAAATGTGCTGCTTTTACATCATCTACTCGGAGTAGCGTTTGGCATGATTTCCACGCCGATATTCACAGAGCTTAAATCACCTCCTGCAAGCACACTCAGCGTACTTGAAAAGCAAAATTTATTTTGCAAATTTCTACTCATCTACTTACTTTCTACAGAAATTTAATTAAAGTTCTCCAAACCTGGGTATTTCCGGCTACATCCCAAGCTCCGGTGAAATTTTCAAACTCAACTGCATTTTTGGTTTTGTTTGGTGATCTGTAATATACTTCAATTTCTTCCATTGCCAGCAAATCATCAATGCGACGAAATGTGATAAACACCTGTGGTAGCAAACGAAGACTAATGAACCGAAGTTTTTCAAATTCTTCCTAAAGACATCAATGCAAAGCCACTGACTAAAATGAAATCTTGTGGGGCGTTTTGATGACAGTTTTGATAAAGTTCAAGATGATTTTCTCAAATCTGCGGTTTTTGTCTTGTTTTAATGAGAAGTAAACTTCCACTGATTCACATTTACGCTTTGCGAAGAATGTTTCTCAACGAGACCATCAACACATCACTGGCACTAAATTTTTTAACAGCATATATGTGTACGATATATGTGTACGCGTCCTCAGCATATATGTGTACGAAATACTGCATAGTTGTCCTTCACGTGTCACGTGACGCTGCTGACAGGTGCAAACTAACGTTATGACTTTTTACAAATCAGGTCTAACGTTAATCTCTTGCTGAAAACTCCACTGTGTAATTAAAAATTTGAGCTTTCTGCAAATTTTCACATTTTCGGTTGTTGTAATAAGCGATTTAGCTGCTTTGGTCATGAATTGTGGCTGGTGGTATCCAGTATCAATAACAACGCATTACTTCCAACGTCATTAGTATTAACCCCGGACAGTGTTATTGCATTCAAGGCAAAATGGAACTATACTTTAGTGGAAGTTGTGTAAACAGTACTAACAGCGCCTACTTTTAAAAGTAATCAATCAAAATGGCATAAAATCTATAGTTCAAATCAGGAGTAAAGCAACCAGGGGACCTCTGAATTGGCCCTTGGTTGATTGAAGATTTAATAACGGCGAGAATGCAATTTTACAGCAGCTGACTTTGTCATAAAGGGTTACGCCGTGAACTCTTCGAAAATACTACATATCTGCTTCTAGTCTTCAAAAAGTACTTTTTCGGTCATTACCGAAGATTCATGACCATACGCGAGGATCGAAACAAAGCTTCTAGAACATAAGGCCACTTGATACACATCAGCCAGCAAAAGAATTCTTTCTCTTTTCAAGACTTTAAGCATTTAAGGTCTGATTTCATCACAACTTGCAGCCTCCTCAGCTTTCAATGTCTTGACAGATAGGAAGACTTCAGTCGCAGTGATGGTACCTTCCTACTCAACCTGTACCACCTGTGTCTCGGATGATCTGAGAATAATGGGTTCAATACACCTTTGGAATACTCCTATCATCTGCTAAGGAAGTCTTCTTCCACGGTGCGTACAACACCATTTTTGTCTTTGATTGATCTAGCACTGTTAGATCATTTGCGGTGGAGCCACCCGATGATTTGCTGAAACATTTTGTTGGTTTGCCTGTAATCGGAATCTAGTTCATGCCCAAAATTCTCCGAAGATTATATCTGGACGTTTGTAATACCTGGGCTGCAGAATTTTTCAGCTATCGCGAATGCAAAGAAGGTTCGACTTTGTTCTAAAGCCAGGGGCTGTACGCTATTTTCTTGGCTCGAATAGCACCGTCAAATGACTTTTTGAAGACGAAAAACGTGTTAATGGCAACACGACACGTTAAATTATGCATAGGAACTTCTCGGCAGTTTTTTTATTAGCCCTTTAGTCGGTGTTTGCTTATCCTGTGACTGAGGGAATTTCCTTGTTCGTCTTTGCGTATTTCATTGAAAAGTGTCCTCCCATGCCTTCCTTTTCAACCGCAGCACATTGTTTGGTTTTTGCCATCATACTTACCTCGGCAATAGCTTTCACAGCTTGAGGTATAACGGCCAATATGAACCTCATGGAGTTGAACACTGCGATGATTGTAAATGCCTGAAAAAAGATTGTTATGTATAGCTACGGAGAGTCTAACATATGACGTGAGCAAACGCATTTTAATAGTACAATAATATTGCAAACGCAATTCCGTGGTAATGTCAAAAAAGTTATTACAAACAAGTTGTACTAATACACGTTTCGCTTCATTTTGTCCTAAATCTAGATTTTTCAGGAAGGTGGAAAAATTGGCTTCATTAGGTAGTTTGCTAATAGTGTTAGTATTTGCACCTCATAGGAAGTCAAATATTGCTTTTAAACTCATTCATAGAAGGCAAAATCTAAAACAGTTGCAATTTTGCACCGTTTAACAAATGAAATGTATATTTCACTTTCCCCAATGAAACTAAATAATTTCGTCCGTGATCAGTTAAATCTGAAAGTGGGATTAGGAATTCCGCAAGAACCTTCTCATCCTTAGCAGTGGAATTCCGCATCTCTAGGTGCAGTAAATGTACTAGTCACCAAAAGCCACGTTAAATGCTTAGATCACTCGTAAAACACAAGCATTGCAACCTAAACATGGTTTCTACTTATCAACGACCGGCTAGGTCACCTAGTGGGATAGAGTGCGCGCCACAGATGCTGGCAGTCTGTGTTCATATCCCATTCGGGTCACACCGAAGAATTGAGAAACGGTACTTGGGGCCAGTCCAGCCTTTTGATCGGTGAGGATGGGAGCAAGGGAAAGATTCACGCGAGGTGCTGCCATTGGTCTGCCACAAGTACAGCATTCACTGCGAAAGTAGCCGCGTGGCCCATGGCAAAGAGCGGAGGTGGGCGCCCGCAGATCTCTCATGACAAGGACTACAAGCGAGTATAATGAAATCTTCATTCTTTTTATTTTCTAACAATCATCCAATAAGCGCGGGATTTCATAGTGGCTGTGGGTAACATTTATCCTATATGGGGTTGCAATACATTTTTCTCAAGCAACAATTAGAATCATCCAGGCTAATTGTAGCGATTGGTAGTTTTCTCTAAGTTCTCGGCACTCTCTGACCATCAAGCAAGCTTAATTTGCCATGGTTGTTTTACTCGACACGTGAAGTCAACCTGACATGTGGATCTGCAGCTGGCTGAAATTTTTTTTTTCGCTGAGACATTTCCGTCATTTGCACCATAATAGCAGGTTTTTTAAGGTGTTTTAGGGACCCGATTCGGGTCCCTAGAATTGAAAATCAGGTCTCTAGAATCAGAGAAAATTATCATCGGGGCTCTAGAATCAGACAAAATCGGGTCCCTAGAAACAGAGAAATCGGGTCCCTGCAAGTCCAAACCGGGTACCTAACATTTTCCTTTAAAAAAACCTGATATAGTATTAAAACTTGCCGTTATAGTATTCACTAGACTATATTTTGTGACGTCATGACCGATGTGACTTCATTCTTTCGGTCACTTAAAAAAAATTTTGGCCTACGACAGAAACAAAACTAGGGCTGAATAGTGTTAGAACATCAACAAATCGCAAGAAAGGTTTCGTTTTTGTCAGACTTCGTGAAAATGAACACGCGGTTATTCTCGTTTACAGCTGGTAAGATGGAAGAAGGTTTTGACGCGTGTTGAGTTGATGCATCGGTTTTGAGCGACGATGGTCACAGTGTCATATAATACTTCATCGTTTTCATTAAACGCACCACGCAATACCAGCGTTTCGTGCTAGCATTAGCAAACCTATGCTGTAAACTAGGTATTGAGATGGGGTGGATGCCAGCAATCTGTCAAATACTTGTACAGTGTTGCTATCCAAGATTTGAGATCTCTTCGGTTTTGACTACTCATTTGCTTTGATCACAAACACCACAGTACGAACTTTTATAAGGCTAGCAAGCATACATCGAGAGTAAATGAGACGCGCAGCTTAAAGAATATCCTTTTCGGTTGCCACAATTTTCCACTTGTCTCTTGCCATTGCCCCGACCGTAAACAATGAAAAATACATATTTTTGGTTCACGTTGTTGCGCCCCATGATCAATTACATTTCAGTTTACTGACCCACATGAGTAATTAATAAGGAAAGTGAACCAAAGGAAATATAATTAATAAGGAAAGGAGAGTCATTCTCAGTGATTAGCGAAAGAAACTAAGCATGCACGTTCCCTGAAAGCATCATATCTATGAACGTATCCTGTGCAATCTGTTACAAAAGGAAAGCAACTGCGAAATTCTCTCCTTAAGCCAAATGAAACCGATATGACGACGCAAAAACTATTGTGTCCAATGATGTGCGATCACCAACAAGTGACTTACTACGAATAACATATTAATTATAAATCAATGTTATACAATACGGAGGGCTTTTGTAATTGACTCACTCAGCGAGTTAAAAACTGAATACAAGAAGTTTGACATTCCCTTCTGCTCCATAAACACCAGCACACATGGGCGTCGGAAGGATTTTTTCCAGGGGCCACCAATAGTGGATTTTCCCTGGGGTGGCCAAGAGTGGTAAAATTTTGTTCTACCCAACCGAAACTAAGTAAACGACGTTTTTTGCTATAAATTTAATGAGAAAATGTCAAATTCCAATTCCACGGGGGGCAAGGCCTCCCTCCCTTCCGACACTCATGCCAGTACAGTATCATCAGACAGTGCTTCCTCGATTATCCGCTCTAGTTGGGGCAATATTTTTGTTTTCTGAGCGAAAAAGCAAAAAACGGAAAAATTTAATTCTTACATTCTTATATTCAAGATCAAAGAAACACTAACAAACAAAACAACACACGTATGTTTTAAAAATTGATATAATTTCAACAATTTGCCAAGGAATTTCGCGCGTAACTATCAGTTCCAACAGCAGATATACTAATAAAGCATTCAAGTTTTTATTGTTTGCTTGCGGGAAGATTCGAGTTTTTCGGCAGATAACTAGGGAAGTCGTACCAATGTGGAAGCATGGGCGTTGGAAGCATATTTCCAGGGGGGGGCACTCGGGGAGTTTTCCAAAATTTTTCTAGGGGGGACCAAAAGTGGTGAAATTTGTTTTTCTCCCATTCGAAACTAAGAAACACCTTTTTTGCTAAAATTTTCAAAATCCAGAGGTACAAGGCCCCCCATTCCCCCCCTTCCAACACCCATGTGTGGAAGGCGACTCGATAATCGTATGCCGGTTAAACGAAGAAGAATTTGTACTCAAAAGCTAATTTCGTTCCAACCTTCGATGCGTCAAGCGGCTTCCCGAGAAGTGTGTGCACGGTGAAGGTGAGAACTGTTGAGAAGACCGGGACGATCGGCACCAGCGACACTTGCAAGTTTTGGATGAAACCGGCTTTGCTCAGAACTCGACGTTCATTCTGTCGAACGATTTCTTTACGAGATAAAGTGTTGTGAAAATTACGATTCGCCGAAATTGCATGAAAGGAAAAGTGCTGTAAAAGGGCTAGCAGCGTGTAGGAACTGGCAGGCTGAGGCCGATCGTTCTCTGTGTTTTGATATCGCAGCTGCAGAAAACAGACTGATGAAGATATCTACTTAGAGAAACATAACCACAGAATGCTCAAAAATGAATATGGAATCCGTAAAGCAGGCGGTTAGGAAAAAAACAGAGTGGATTGTTATTTACCAACCTATTGCGTTTTTAATTTGATTGTGAGTAACAGCAATGGGGGGGCAGGACGAAGCCTGAAATTTGCATCTTGTCGGGGAGGTTGAGGTGAGCGTTCGTGCTCAAAGGAGAACTACAGCGATTCACACAGTGGCCGTGGGTCGAACATCCTAACCTTTCAAAACTTTTCAATTTGAAGGTCATTTCATATGGAGCTATATAATCATCGCCTGGGGTGGATGCCAACAATCTATCAAAATAGTTGTTCAGTGATGCTATCCAAGATAAAGAAATCGAACCTATTGCTTTCGCGAAGCTTTTTTCCCATGCGTACATCTTGATTAGTTTGACACAGGTCAGGATTTCATTCATCATTCGTATTCTCTTGTCAGTTATTCCGACACACTTTCGTCGATATTTAGCCATGAGCTTTCCCATCGCCATCTGCGAATAAGGCAAAGAATAATTTTACTGTTCGCAAGATGCCACGACATTTCAGCTGTATTTGGAAACATCGCGATCGTCACAATGTTTTTGGTTTTCAAATGTTTTGTCGTAGTCAACACAACGGGGGTTTTCTTTGTTGAGGAATTCAGAGACAGTAAGCAGCAAAGCACTAATATTACGGGACATGAAAGAAGTAAGGAAAAGCGATTTCCGTTTCAGAAGAGGTGGGAATGTCTCATTTTCCCGTGCTACGCCTGTGCATTCAATACATCTGATTAGTTGATAATCTATCTATAGCCAGTAGAACTGAAATACTACTCTATCAGGAATCCGCATTTAAAGAGTTCAACAAACAACCTTGAAACTGGCTTCTCTGTGTTATACATTGTTACCTGAATAGGAATGAAAGATAAAAATGTGATGATTCCAATTATTGCCGTCCAGCCCAAAAATACACAACTAAACACTGTAGCGATCACAATCATGACGGGTGTTCCAATTATACTTCCGACATACATAATCATTTCAGCCAGCCGCTGTCCATCGTTAGACATAAGATTGACAAGCTGAAAAACAAAAGCTTTAAATTAAACTCCTCAAATTAAGATATCACTATTGTCGCTGAAATGTGATGTAATCTATAATTGTTTTAAACATATTGTGCAAAATAGCTGGATTGTCAGTTTGCTTAATTACGGTGGTTTGTCGCAAAGCAATGGTGAATGATACCAAAAACAGCCTGTGGTATGGGGCGCCGTTCGTAAAAATAATATATCTGACAGATTTAGCACAAAAACTGCTATCTCTGCGCAGAGGTAGCTATCTCTGCAGATAGCTATCTCTGCGCGCATTTTGCTATCTCTGCACATATATAGCTAAATCTGCATGCATATGTAGCGCTGAAGCATGTCGGAGGAAAACATGGTATCCTGTCTGAAGAAAAACTTGGTGTTCTGTATCATTAATTTAGACAAAAGCTAGGCTACTGCAAGGCATGAATTCCCTGGCGTCATACAAAGCTAGGTGGTTTCAGGTCTAAATTATACTGGTTTGATAATAACATTGGTTTGCGCAGACGATGGGCTACAGGAAACTTGTGGTGGTGGTCTCAGTGTTAGTGCCATTTTTTGCTTAAAGTTTCAAAGATTATCTCGTCAAGTCTGACCATTCTCACCAGGCGCAGCTCATCGCCTCTCAGCGCCTTCAGGTGCACAAAGAGAATTATCTCACAGGAAGAGCACATTGAAAGTGAAGTGCTCGCTTGGAGACGAGCACCGTTTTGTAAAGAGAATAGCGCTGTCATAGAAAAAGCGCATCGAAAGGAACTGCTCGGTTAGGCCTTCTTGCCCGAAAATAACGTTGGCAACACACATCACTTTAGTAGCATTATCACAGTAAGCCCTACTGCTTCGAGAATCAAAGAAACGAAGGATACATACGTTCTTATATATAATAAGCTGCAATACCTACTTATTACTTAACATAACCAGCATTCCTGCACTGAAATCCGAAGTTCAGGTGTGAGATTTAAAGCAACTCAAGCTGCAAACATAAGGTGCAATGCGTCCTGTTTAAAAAAAAATTTAGTCTTCTCTTTCAGTGATCCTGGCAAAAGCTAGGCTACTGTATGCGTCCAAGCTAAATGCACGCAGAGATATCTATCTCTGCGCAGAGATGGCTAAATGCGCGCAGAAATAGCAGTTTTTGTGCTAAATCTGTCAGATATAATAATTTTACGAACGGCGCCCCATACCGTGGCTCTAAATCGAACCGTTGAACAAAGGTTGCTGGGACTAGGGACGCAGGAGCAGTGGGTGGGCGGATGAGCAGTGTTCCCTCTAAGAAAATTCTATACAGAGAAAGGTTTGTTCTGTTGCACGGTAAGTGCATGTAATTGCGCAACCATACAGACACACAACCAGTGAAACCTTCCAAGCGTTAAAGGGCTGTGCGACATATACCACAGTATTTGAAACGTTTGAAGTGCGCGAGAACGAGATAGCACTGCGCAAGTTGTCTGGTGCTACTGCGCATTTGCGCACCTTAGAGGGAATACTGCGGATGGGCACTAAAATATTCTAAAAAACAGATGCCAAAATCGATATGCTTGTTCTTTCCAAAATAGCATATATTTGGCAAAACACGATATTGTTATGTCAGGAGACATTTATGAAAATTCCGTAAAACCAGCAAACAAAACGGACAGGTTTGTTGTTAAAAGTAGCAAAAAGGTACTGATACAAGTAAATACGGCATGTAGCACCAAGCCATGTTTGTGCTGCAAGTAGGCAAGGAATAACGCTTTTCAAATCGCAGTGCTTAAAACGAACAGCACAGGTTGGTTGAATGACGGCAAAAGCAGTCACTTAGTCAAGTCCAGCCTATATTTGATGATAGCCAAGTTTGCAATAGTACAGGTGAGGCACAAAACACAACTCAAAAACAAAAAATGTGCTCAGTTTAAAACGATTCAAAAACTTTTCACGGATACATCACATAAGAGTTCATACCCAGCAAGCAGTTGCGACTTCGCTTGAGAGGAATACATATGTAATGGTAGAGATTTAATCTTATTAGAAATGCAATCCCCTGCAACAGGTCCTACATATCACAGCATTTTTTTTGCCAAACTCAGTTCTTACACCCTTATGATGAAAAATTTCTAATACTTGTTGCCTTGTGTCATGATCACGTATGTTGTGCAATTTTGAAAAACAAAATTATCAAAAGAGAGCAGGACATTGGCATTATACTTAAACATAAACTTTGCCAATTTCAGTTACTAAATTTTGAGAATTTTAAATAATTTACCAACATTGTTTGTACTTGATATTCTATTGGCAAAAGTCATGTATTTCAAAATGCGGTTTCGTAGCACTTGCACCGGTTGGATGGCAGTTTTATAGGCTTGTCCCCCATAAATTATACAGTACCGTAAATGCGAATGGAAGAGTCTAAAATGGAAAACTGCAATAGTTTCAAGGCAGAAAAATGTCTAAGTTTACACGACGCCACTGGCTTGAGAAAGTATCCCACGGAGGCTACTGATTTGTGGTTTCCATGAAAGGTTATTATCAATTATAACACCAAGCCACTTGATACTGTCAGTTTGCCGTATGTTGGCCACCGTTCATACAATTTTCAAGTTTACGTTTGAAGAACGGGTTGTTGTTTTAATATCATATACGCTGTTTTACTACAGTTTATCGATAATGTATTAGACTTCGTTGAAATATCGACTTTATCAAGCTCATTTTTAACGTAAGTTTGTGATGTTTTAATATCTTTATGGGATAAGTGTAAATTAGCGTCAACTGCAAAAAGTGTACAGTAGTTATAAAGCTGGAGCCACAAGGAAGATAATTCACATAGATCAGGGATTTTTAACCTTTTTCTGCTCATGGCCCATTCATCTAGGACAGTGGTTCTCAAACTGTGGTACGCGAAGGCCTTCAAGGTGGTAGACGAATAGACCTATTTTCTGTTTTTCTTCACAAAACATATATTCACAGCTGTAGTTTTTACTTGTCGGGTTCTGTTAATAAATTCCTGAATTTTTGTGTTGGCTACTTCCCTTGCTGTTTTCTAAAATTAGCAACTAAAATTTCTCACAGCCATTTTGTTCACGTTGCATTTGTGTCAATTCTGGTTTTCCAGACTTTTGATCGCATGATATTTGGCACATTGACTTTTCCTGGAACAAGGTGGTACGTGATGGCAGTTCGGGGGCCACAAACGGTACGCGATCAGAAAAAGTTTGAGAACCACTGATCTAGGATAAATATTGTTGGTCGTCCAAAGCCCTCATCTCATAGAATTGCCCCTCCTCTCACTTTAGCTTAGCATTAGCTGCTGTGCTATAACAACAGCACTGCTGTACCATAGCAATTCTCGTAAATACAGCTTCATTACTTGGAGGCGACTGCCTCCACGACCACTCACAGGAAAAAAGGCGTGAGAATGAGTTGTTCGTGACAAAGGCACCTCTGCCCCTCTTCCGGCATGAAAAGCAATGTCGCCGTCATGCCCCACCCCCTCTGGAGGTCGTAGACTGGGACTGCAAAATAACGCAATGCGTCTGCGTTTTAGTTTAAGGCAGACCTGCCCAACCTTTTCAGTGTTGCGGGCCACTTTCACATGAGGAAATTTCTTGCGGGCCACAAACGTTTTTGTGACGTAACAATAAGCTATTGTGACATAACAAATCCTTTGATTTTGGTAAGTTTATGCGATAACACGAGGTGATAATGAGTCCTATAGTTGCACGCAGTGTTGCCAGCTGGTATGGATGTAAAACAAATCTAATAAATTGACATATTTTTGAAGTGTGTGCTGTACAAGTTTTTGGGTGGTTAGCCATAACAAAAACAACAGGTATAATTTTGGTGTGCTTTGATGTCAAATGTACTTGAGCCTATAAAAAAATACTAAAAATTTAAAAAGTCTGCTTAGGAATTTATTACGTCGCAAGCAACTTAAAACAACCTCGCGGCCGCGGGTTGGGCAGCCTTGGTTTAAGGCATCTCGTGGCACAATCATGAACACAACAGCCGTGTGGTGGGGCTCACGGGCGTCACAAACGTTTGCGCCTTGCTATAAACGCGCCGTCGCCGCTGCACAGGCCTTGCGCAAAGGCAAGGTGATGGCCACTTATCTCGAAAGATCACCTCTACACAGTGACATGAAGAGCTTCTATATCTGAACAGAGAAGCGACAGTTATTTGCTTGCAACTGCGAAAGTGGCAGCGTGTTGCTCTAAACGACAAAAACTAATCATCTCAAAGCGACATCTAATCATTGCAAACGACGTCACACCATCGACCTTGGCGGTGGCACAGGCCATGATAATAACGATAAGGGTGAAGTCTTGATATCACTCAAGTAGCGCTTGAAGCAAATAAATCAAACAGGAAAGCCAATAAGATTTCACCTCTCCAACAGATTTGTCCTTAAGGCTTCGAAGGCGAGCAATTTTCTTGAAAGCCATTGTCAACACAGCGCCTCGGGTTCGAATTGCGGTTCTGCAAACGACATGCTTGATTTATCCAAACACGCGCAGTCAGTCAACAAACGGTTCTTTGCTGCTCTAAATAATTGCATTCAAAAATGTTCAAGTATTACAATTTTTAAGTTTTCACAACGTAATAACACTTAACATCATGCTACTTGCACATTTTAGAATCTGGACGAGACGACTCTATACGTCACTGCGAAGTACTGTAGCACTTTTACAAACAAAAGTATTATGAGGAAGTCAACATATTCTTGATGCATAGTGAGTCACATTGTGATTGTGCAGAAATGCAACCCCATGTATTGGCAGTGTGTCAAGGATGTGACGGTTTACATCTGTCAGACAACGAGGCAGGCATTGAGGGGCAGCATTCCAAATTCTTTTGAAGATATGGGCTCCGGAGAAAGGTGAGGTAGAACCATATGATAAAATACAAAACCCTCGAGCGCCTGCAAGAAAGTGTGAGACAGACATTTGCTTTTCCCTGGGAAAATTAACTGATAAAAAAAACTGGAAATAGGAGTGTAAACTTGAGGTAATGCTGCCAATTTTGATCAGTTTTATAGGCTATTTATACAAAAGAATGTTTTCAACTTGAGAGTTCGTAGCATGGAAATTATAGTAATAGGATTTTTGTTGACCCTAGTTTCAGCTTACCTTCTGATTTTTTTAAACAGTTCGTCGTTTCTGCTCGATAAAAACTCAATTCGCGACCATGCATGACCCACACCGTTCTAGTATGAATTGTACAAAACTTTTGTTATCTCTGGGGAGAAAACGCAGTCGTCAATCACCTTTTTGCGGTGTTTCTGTTTCTGACAGTTCGTTACAACGTTTGCAAATCAATGTGACGTGTTAAATTATTTCCTAAAAAATCAATGTGACGTGTTGAGTTCTTTCTTATAGGGTTGTCCAGGTACAGAGTTGTAAAAAATCATGAGACTACCTGATATGTTTTTGAGGATTTTTGCATTTGCTTTATTTTGGACGAAATGTTCTGTATGCAGAATTTTACGTTGATTTCGTTTCTTCTATAATCTTATGATGAAAACGTTAAAACGTCAGAATATGAAACCGCTACGGTTTCTGGGAGAAACTCAAATTTAAAATCTTTGGTGGTTTGGATTCGTTTGAGGAGTGCATGTTGTCAAATGACATTGAAAGGTTGCATATCTTCGAGGAATGAACAAGTGTGTAGCATTTTTGGAAACCAATATGCTTCAAAGTGCTGGGAATTTGTTTTCTGGTGAAAACTGGACATTTCATGATGGAAATGCAACCTGTCATCGAATGACGCTGGTGGCAAAGAGGATGGAAACCCGCCAGGTGAATAGGACCACATGGCCAGGACAACCGCTGAGAAAATTTATGGCATCAACACACCTGTTGCCACAGAAGCCTTCGAATGAAGGAATGGTAATCGTATAGATTATCCAAGATTGGCATCACACTGTGATCCCTGTAGCATGCCACTAAACGTTGCAAAGAATTGATTAAGAACAAAGGAAATCGCACAACATATGAACAAGCAAATGTCATGAAATTGGCATTTTTTAAGCACCCATTGCTTTTATAAGATTTAAGTGGTACTTTGCATGCTGTTTTGTAAAGAACATGACCAAAAGGTTATTATACTAGAAACCTGCATGATATCTACGTACAGACGCATACTTCGAAAAAATAAAAACAAATGAAAATCGAATTCCCAGGTTACCAATATTATAAAAAATAGTTGAAGATTATAAATTCAAAGAAAATTTAGCATTCATCACCGTTGCTACTGTAGATACTATAGAGGGTCGCAACTAATAATTAAAAATATTGGTGGAGGTCCAATAATTTTGCAAAGCAGTCTACAAGTAATGGATAACTTTGAATAAGATAAAGTACGATATACATTTACTGTCGGGATTTCATTAGCAACAGTTGCAGCCAGGTTCCACTATAGATTCAACCAACTGAACTTTCCTGAAGTGAAAATTTTGTTACTGTGCATGTCGTGGTTAATGCAACGATTCGCCATGAAAGATAAACTTGGTAATTACTTGATTAACGGAATAACACAAAGTTCCTCCAGGATACTGACTTTTTCCAATCATAGCTATCACGATTTCTACTGCACCAAAATCCTTTCTTACGTAAACTGCTCAGCTTTGTTACAACTTTGAAATCGCTCTGAACGCCTTGTTATTTGAGTTCTGCGCACTACGCAAAAACAATTACCGACTATCATTATGAATCACAGCAATAACGCGCCAGCTCTTTGTTCAGTTCGTCATATAGGGAAAAAGGACAACTATCACAAAAAGCACACCAACACATCTGTGCAGAAAGTAAGTGAAACATTAAATGGATACTGGAATATCAGAGCTTTTTATGAGGAGTGTAGACATTTGAAAACATGTGTTGTAATTATGCTTTGAATAGCCCATGCCATTCCACTCTCAAAGAAAAAACAAAACTAATGTTACAACTTCTACGAAAATTGTAAGGCTAAGTTCAAAGTAGGCAAACTGGGCAGGGAACCCTTTGCCAGACAGGCTCGTCGAGTACGAACAACGTGCATTCGTGTCGCTTAAAAACCAAAACTGTTCAAGTGTGAATTACTTGGTACTACTTTACACTACTTGAACACGCTGAAAGAGGTATCACATTACGCCTTTTGTTGTGCTTCATTTGTAAGTTGAAACATAACTTTGTACAGCAGGTGTCTTTTCACCAGTTTTAAAGTGTTATATGATTGATTTGTTGCAAATGATCTTTTTTAGGCAACAGTGAAAGAACTGACTAAAAGAAGTTTCGGAAATTGCTTTGTTGCAACCTCTCGGTTGGTGTGGTGTTTCACCACGAGCGGGATGTGCACGAGGAATAACACCCATATGATGCATGTGCAGCGAACAAGCAATAACAGAGTGATCTCGTCGGGTGATCTCCATTGTTGCTTGCTGCCACAGTGTAAGGCTTTGCGCACTTGCCGCTCGGACTTCCCTTTCGCGTGCTGTGACCAGGATGTGCAGGCCATGTCACATTGGCTTGGATACCAACGCCTGATTTTGTAAATGAAAAACTCACCTGTAGTTGATTGCCCACGTCAGGGCAAACAACAGCGATCTGCAAAACTCGGTTGCCATCAATGCAAAGCAAAGCCCGATGCCGTAGCGAAGAGAAGGGGATGACAACGAAGCGAAGTTAACCAGTCTGTCGACTAGAAAGGCCTGATGAAGTAACAGGTACTATTTCAGCCTTCAGCTCGCCTCGAAAAAATAACTTCTAAAAACCTGCATCACAGCAAACAATCAACAATGCCAGGTTTTCAATAGCTGATCAGAGTAGTTCGAGATTATTTTATATTCATGGGCTGAAGTATGTTGCCTACGTTGAATAAAAGCACATTCTTGTTTTCAAAAGGTTGTACAACGCGTGGAGAAATTCTCGAATGAGTGCCTAAACTGCTGTATTGCAATTTCTTAATCAAAGAGGTCATAATTCAGACGTGACATTCAATAAAGTTGGGATAGCGCATTCCAACTTGGTTACACTTTGACTCGAAACATCTATGTACACACAGCTTTACAGCAACCGTGTTTCCTCACAATACAGCAGTTTTCTTCAATTGAAACAAAGAAGGTTTAGGACTAAACCGAGATTTACTCACCGGACCGATTACTGCAGCTGAAACTGAGAGCGATAACGCCACCCCTGAAACTACCATTCGGGTTCGGATGTAACGGAACACGGCTCTTTGAATGGACGGAACTCCATTGTGTGCTTTTGCATCTTCCTCGTATAATCGGGTCAATCTGAAAGCGGTGGTAACATACAGAAAAGCATCTTTACATGACCTTGGTTTCCTAAACTTGTAGCATGACAACTAGGTTTATCGAACGAAAGATTGATTTATGCAGTCCATGGGCGTCGGAAGGGGGGAGACAAGGAGGCCGTCGTCCTCGTTGATTTTGAAATTTGACACTTTGCTATTAAATATTTAGTAAAAAAGGTTGTTTTCGTAGTTACAAGTGGGTAAAATGAATTTTCACTACTTTTGGCCCCACTTGGAAAATTTATTTTGTCTACCACTGGACAAAGCGACTATTGCCCCCTGGAAAATATCCTTCTGACCACTAGCGTACGCAGGGGGGAGGCCACTGTGTCATGGCCACCCCCTCAGACCCTAAAAATAAACAAATGTAAAAACAGTGTAGTCTAAAAATTGCTTCCAGAATGCACAAAAATGCGTATTTGTAGGTGTAATTTTACAAAATTTCCCCGGGGCCATGCCCCCGGACCCCTCTAGAATGGTCGTGCCTTCGGCACTTCCCCTAAAGTTGATTTGTGACGTCACACGATTGGGACGAAACTTGGTCATCCTCCTCGAAAATTTTCTGCGTACGCCACTGCTTCTGACCCCCATGATGTAGTCGGAAGAATTTTTGTCAGTATCTCTGTCCAACGCCACTTTGCCGACGCTTTGGGGCAATTCTGCGACGTAGCAGTTTATGAGCTGACCAAACTGTTTGATCAACATGTAGACAAAGCACTCCTGTTTATCTTCTTTCGGCAAAATCACTTTTCACAACAGGCACACAACATGGCATGAAGCATGTGGTAGCCGCACCTCCGGTATCTGAGTGTAAATCTGCTTGCTTCGGGTTTTTAGAACTAGTGGCTTGATCATTTGTTTTGGATGCAAAAATAATGTCAGGTCATTGCCCTATCACACTCCTATTAAAATTATTTCTTGAGATCAGTCGGCAAAATTTAGTACCTCCGACGTAACATGAAACATTTCTTTCGCGCAGTGTTTCCATTTGTAACACACGAAACCAGGGTTTTTTTAAGGCGTTTTAGGGACCCGATTCGGGTCCCTAGAATAAGAGAAAATTATCATCGGGTCCCGAAAATCAGAGAAAATCGGGTCCCTAGAATTAGAGAAATCGGGTCCCTACAAATCCAAACCGGGTTCCTAACATTTTTCTTAAAAAAAAACTGCACGAAACCTGTGAGACGACTCTAGCACGCTAGGATTTAACAAACAAAAATTGCAACTACCCTCTGCAGAACAAAGCACAGTAAGTCCGGCAACAAGAACAACACTTCATTAACACCAAGATACATGTCTGAGGACGACATGTTCGTCGCAAGCTGCAATATGCGCACACAAACAGCCTCAAGCTATCGCGGCAGTAGTTAGTGTTTCAACAATTAAGGTGACGAGACAACAACACGAGC
>Ga0210059_1001822_pt1 | contig 32574 bp, 17 predicted proteins | sample Ectturendosymbi2_FD_188042 | JGI IMG/M metagenome (GOLD analysis project Ga0210059, IMG submission 188042) | Ecteinascidia turbinata endosymbiont from Florida, USA - Sample 2 (SPAdes) (version 2) | ecosystem: Host-associated > Tunicates > Ascidians > Unclassified | place: Key West, Florida... | reverse complement strand
ATAAGCAAGCTCACACATCACATTAAACGATGCATATTTCCTTTTGTTGTTTCTTCAGTAAAAGAACTTTGACAATATGTGTCTCAATTCTTATTGCTGGTGCAAGCATTTCCAAAGGCGTCGCAACGAAAAAGGTTTGAGAACCACTGTAGTACAGTCTAGAGATCGGCAAAATGCGGGCATGACGATGTGAATAACTTGCATTGTACAGATCGGAGATGAGCGGAGTCGTATTCTTCAGACTCCGATTCCGCTACTGCTTCTGGCTCCAAAACTCCTGCTCCGACTCCGAAGAATTTTGAAACATCAACTCCGACTCCTGTTAACACTCCGAAAACTTCCAAGTAACTCATATAAGAAATGTGGCGTCTATTTTGCCTCATGAGGCAAATGGTTGGAGTCGTCACGTGGCAAGCACAATACAGAGAGACACAAGATGTTGAGGTTTGGAGTTATGGCCTAGCTTCTCCCTTTACACAACATAGACACAAAGCCACTAAAAGCTTGCCCAGAAATTTTTGCACATTGCTGTCAAGCATGCATTCCAAACTTGTCATGTGTTTTGAACATGTCATGTGATCACTTCAAACAAATGTATACAGCTACTGACAAAATAACCTCAGAACAGTTTTTGTCACATGAAGCAAAATAGACACTGCTTATCAAATATGCATCTTTGAAAAGTATGGGTTCTACAGTAATTTAAGTTATGAAGTGGTAACCGTTGAAACCCTAGTTAAGTAATTTAAACTTCAATAATTAACCAGATTGATGACAATTATTTGAACTGAGAAATAATTTTCAATTTTTCAAAAGACTCATTTTAAATCTCCAAGGTCAGGACGTGATCACCTGTTCACAAATATTGAATCGTACTTCAACCATTACCATGTGCTCAGACAAAACTCTGAACTATGACTATGCCAAACTGAGCCATTAACATAAATATGCAAGCAAATCCTACAAAATATATCAGCAAGATGAACATTACGCATAAGTTGGGCTGCAATCCCTCTTAAATTTTACGCAGGCAATAAAGTTGCAAAACAATATAGGACATCTTTAAAGCTGCAACTTTCAGCGAAAACATCCATCTTTGTTCAGTATGGCTACAAAATATGAGCAGAGGTTGGCCTATGCAAACGGTGGCTAGAAGTCTACACAATGCGAATAAATATTGTACTGTACTTCTGCACCTTACTTCTAACATCATCGTCAAAGCCTGTCACTAGGCCTATAGATCATTTCGGCACACTGTTACTGTTTGTAGTCTGTTTTTTTAACCATTCTTTTTTGTCATGTGTCTTGTGTTATTGCCCACATCATTAACCCAACATTCTCATAGTTACGGCATGGATTCCTAAATTTCCGAACTGCATTGTCACTTACGCAGTGTATTTTGCATAGGCACTAACTCTGAAACCATCATTAGTGGTAAAATGCTCGATACTCCCACCCAGTGTCACACTTTTGTGATATATGACGACGCTTGTCAGAAAACGCGTCTCAATTTATTCCATTCTGTTTGACATCAACAAGCATCATTACAAAAATTCTAATAGGTTTCTTAAAAATTTTAATTGGCTCCTGCACTGATGTAATGTCGACTCCAGCTCCTGTTCCGTCTCGAACCTAAAATATTGACTCCGGCTCCTGCTCCACCCTAAAATGCAAACTCCGGCCGGAATCCACTCCGGCACTCCGGCTCCATAATTATCTCTGGAACAGATGCTGTATGCCATGATAAGAATGCTTCACACTTGACAGCTTGTGTAAGCTCAGAACGCATTTGGTCAAACTAACATTAATGTGCTGCTGGACAATCTAAAAGTACAATATTAGGCTTTGAACTGCAGTTTGGAAAAAATATTTTTATTATAGGCTGTGTTCCAACAGCTTGTTTTGAGCACATTGTTTATAAATTTGCTTGCCAAAACATCTTTTGATATGTGCAAGTTTTGAGTGATGATTGTTGACATTACCACAGATGTGTGACATAGGTATAAAATTATATATTTTACCATCTTCTGCTTCCTACGTTCTGTGCAGTTTAACTCCTGAACTAAATGCTGTAGTGGTTCCAATATTTGCTGAGACAAATTTCATGCATTGTAGTAGTTAATCTTTCCACCTTGGGCCTAAACCCTAAACTGTGTGATTTTATGAGAGTTTAACCATTCAAGTTGTGCAAAGATAAGTCGATGAGTACTGTTATTTGTGTTGTTACCTTTTCATCTGTACACAGATCTTAATAGCTTGTGATGTTTCTGGGTTTTGTATAGGGCTAGCAGTGGATAAAAGAAGAAGTCGCTCAAACGAAAGAAGTATAGCTTAGTTATAAGTTTGAAAGAAGTATAGGCCTACCTCTTTTGTTTTGATCTCCTCATGTTGCTGTGTGAACGATCTATTTGGTCGCTTGTCTTAAATACGTGAAAATATGCCCCACTAACGTGTAGTGCCCTTGGAAATTTTATTTTTTGTGGTGCCGACTTTGTTTCTACAATAACCTTTTACATCTTCAACAGAGATTACATTCTTCTGAACAACAAAGGGCAGTGCGATCTCTTCTTGGCATTTATAGCTCTTTCGTGTAGTTCAGAAGTTCTTTTCGTTAACTTTCCGTGAATTCTAGCTTTTCTTGTAGATTTATTTTTCGGATATATATATACATATATATTTTTTCATGCGGGACTGCATTGCCGCCCTCAAAAAATCGACTAGTTGTCGATCTTATTAGTTGTGCGTAAATCCCTTTTGTTATAGCAACCCCATATTTTATGAACCAAACAAACACAATCCAACTGGTTATAGGTAATTCTCACCTTTGTTTTCTGGCCTGGGTAGAAACAGATCAATCGCCAGATAAACAATTTTAGCGAGGGTTCATTGTCGTATACAATAAATTGGAAAATAATTTTTTCAGGGAGCCTAGAGCTGAGCTTGGAGGTTATGACTGAGAACTTGGGGGGATTAGCCCATCTGCCCTCACTGCTTTTGAACTATGTCGCACTTTTTTTCATAATCTGAGCTAGTGAGCTTGATGTTATTTCTTCACATCATCAGTCCAGTGTCCAAACATGTAAAACGGTATCAAATTATTTAGGGCAAATCGATTTTCACGATAGGCCTAGCAAGCAAATGGGAGCAATGTAGTAGCAAATGCCTTACGTTTTTAATGTTTTTGAATTATCATTTCGGCACTTAACATGCTTTCCATGTGCATATAACTGCATAAGCTTCATCTGGAAACGTGATCGTCATTTCGCTATCTATTATGGTCTTAGCGTTGTAACTGGGTTGTCGCTTGTCAGCGTAAGAAGAGCCATTCTACTTCTAAGCAGGTCGGGAATACGTTTCAGACATTATTTTTTTCTAATCTACAGACCGCAAAAACGGTGTTAAACACCAGCGCGTAGCATTTGTTTGGGCAGTGGTCCCCAGTCCCCGGACTGCGGAGCGGTACCAGGCTGCAAAATTACATAATGTATACTGATAGTAACACCTGAGCGGGCTGGAGGTGGCGCCGCATGTAAATAAATGGTCACCGGTAGATGGTGCCCATAAGTAACAAGTCACTGATAGGCACCACAAGAGATTTATCGTAATTCACATAACCCTAGGTTATGATAGTGCAAGTCACGTCAAGTCAAATCAAGTCATGTTTGCGCTGTAAGTACACAGCAATAGAACACATTTCAATCAACAAAGCTTAAAACAAGCAGCACAGGTTGGGCGAATGACGGCCAAAGCAGTCACTTAATCAAGCCCAGCCTACATTTGATGACTGTCAAATTCAACAGCACAGGTGAAGCACAAAATATGAGTCCAAACGAAATAAAAACAAAACACAGAAGCCAAAAGTGTGCTCAGTTTAAGGTCAACGTTCACAAACATCTTACAAATCACATAGCGTATGTATCACAAAAAGTTAATACCCAGTAAGCAGTCGCCACTTTACTCGATAGGAAAACATATGTAATGGTAACATTATTCCCATGCAACAGGACCAACATATTGCAGAATTTTTTTACCATAATCAGTTCTAACACGTTTATGATGATAATTTACTGAAACTTGTTGTCTTGTGGCATGATCATGTACGCAGTGTAGGTTTGAAAAAAAGTTATTAAAAGAAGAGGGTAGGATATCGGCATTTATACTTATACATAAACTTTTACAAATTAAGTTGGTACAAATCAGAAACTTTGAGAATTTTAAGTAATTTAAAAATACTGTTTGCACCTGATGTTCTCTTGCTAAAAGTCATGTATTTCAAAATTCGGTTTTGTAGCACTTGCACTGGCCGGATAACAGTTTTATACGCTCGTCCCCAATCAATTATGCAGTATTGCAAATGTGAATGGAAGAGACTGAAATGATCAAACGCAAAATTTTCATATCAGCAAAATGTCTAATTTTACACACTACGCCACAAGCTTGAGAAAGTTGCCCACAGAAACTACTGATTTGCAGTTTCCACGAAAGTTTATTATCAATTATTACACCAAGATACTTATTGCTGTCAGTTTGCTGTATTCTCACACCATTCATAGAAATTTTAAAGTTACAGTTTTGAGAACGTGTTGCAGTTAATATCGTATAAGCTGTTTTATTATAGTTTATTGATAATCTGTTAGACCTCATCCAAGTATCTACTTTATCAAGCTCATGTTGAACATTAAGTTGTAACGTTTTAATATCTTTGTGAGATAAATGCAAACTAGTGTCATCTGCAAAAAGTGTAGTTTGAAAACCAGAAGCACAAGGAAGATCATTCACATAGATTAAAAATAATAAAGGACCCATTACTGAACCTTGAGGAACACCACACTCAATTGTCTGAAAATTTGATGAACAATTGTTTACTTTAGTACACTGCTTACGATTAGTCAAGTAAGATTTAAAAAAAGAGTTTTGTTTACCTCTAATACCATAATACATCAATTTACGTAGCAATATTTTGTGGTCAACGGTATCAAATGCTTTGCTTAGATCGAGAAAAACAGCACATGTGCTTTTACCCTTATCCGTGTTTTCCAAAAACCTATTATAACTAGAGTGATCTCGTCGGGTGAACTCTACTGCTGCTGATTGCTTTCCTGTTAGCGTGATGTCCCTAATTACCACCTTTCTCTTGTGCTTGCCTAATTACTGTACTGTAGTTTACGGCGATGCAGATAACTGCAATACACCACGCGCATTCTCGGTATGTTTCTGGTCGATTCCTTCCATGGAAGCGCTGTTGCGTGCGTAGAATGAGAGCGTTGCGGTATAACGTGAGTGTTGGTGATGGACCGGAGGGGCAAACCAGAATTGTAAATCAGGCTGGACTTTTAACGTCGGGCCGGGTTCGGGCTTAAGTTGGTCAAAAATTTTCACGCCGATTTCGGTACTGCATACAAAGTTTTTTCTCTGACACTTTTATTTTGACACTCATGTTTGTTAACGCTACACTTGACTAATTGTTACTTCCACAATACAAATCTTTCTACCAACCTTGCTTGCAACTGAATTACAGAGTTTGTATTTGCAACAAAGTTCAAACACAAACGCATGCTTTATGGTCGCAGGGTTATTGTAACGTAATAAATTGTAAAAAGATATTGTTACGACGTAATATAGTCGCATACTGACCTGTATTTCAGTGATGTGTGACTTACTAGGGCTGTGTGGCTAAACAGGGGTTCTCAATAAGGTTACTAGCAGACATGGAGCGATTACATTATAAATGTAATCGATTACGATTCCTTGCTACGTGCTCGATTATGACTACGATAACGAATAAACAAAATCACATTGTAATCGATTACGATTACATTAAAAGTAATCACGATTACAATCGCGATTACAGTTGTCTTGAAACATTTTTAGAACGAAAACAAAACTCATTTGCATGGTTTTGCATAGGCGAAAGTCGGCACCTACGAGACACTTTCTATTATACTGAGCCTATGTACAACACGGTGCGGTATTTTTTTGTTCAAATTTTTGCAGTTTGTGTCTTGGGGTTGTGACATGTTTTGTGGGAAATTACGGAGCAAAATAACTGGAACCTCAAAAATTACATGAATTGTTTCATTCGTCACTCAAGTGGATCAAGGATCCCCATGCGTTGGGACCCATGAACCAGGTTTAGGAACCAATGAACCATACGTAAAAAGGTGCGAACTATTGGTTCGTTGCTGCAAGATTTATATTTACCATTGGTGTCATAAAAAAATCGAAATAATAAAAGTTCTAGCAGCTAACTGAAACACATTAATGGATTTGTTATCACTGGGTATTACCAATTTACGAAAACTGGATCTCCGGTTTAAAATTTTTGGAGGTAAAAACGAAACGTTATTTCAAAGATTAGTCCCGAAAATTAAACAATAACGTAACAAGATATTTTCTTTTGTCCAAGGGAAATATATCATCTATGTATATATCTAGTGAAAGTTCACAGTAAACTTTTTAATGCCAAACCTCTTTTGGTTAAATTTGATGTGACAAAAGGAGGAATATGGGACCACATAAATATATTCTGTGTTCGGCTCAATAAAACTATATCCAACCCTGCTGAGGTGCTTTTTGAGAAATATTTTCTCTCAATGGCTTTCTTCATCCTTTCATTTCAGCACCTGCCCAATATATAAAAAAAATTTTTCTATTTGCAAACGTATCACAGAAGCACATAGCTCTATTTTTTGGTTCTACTACAGCAGCGCTGTCTTCATGAGACGATTCACGGACTTATGTGCTGCTACTATTATAAGTTCTGGAGACCCTAGGTCTGATTCAGGCGAGGCTTCAGAATAGTAGTGCAGCCAGAATGAGGCCGAAGAAGCCATTGGCCCATCCGAAACAAACTTGCTAAGATTCTAAGATTTTACAGGTGGTTTTATATCAATTTTCAACTATTACAAGCTAAACGGATGGAACAGTTGGACCCAAGATGACCTCAGTGACTGACGGTGTCATTGACTGCCCCTTCTGAATAAAATTCGTTGCTGCGCTACTACTTCAGAAGGTTTACCTTTATATGTAATTTTTTCGTGAACGCAGAAACATTTTTCGAGCTTTTGCTTTAACAAGGTGAGTCGGTGATAATGGAAAACTTCTGCTTATTCCTGGTTCGTATTTTTGTGATACCCTGACTTTTGGGATATGTTTGTATTTCTTGAAGAGTTACTGTATATGATAGCCGGTGGATGCTATATTTGCAGAGTTTGCGTAAAAATTTTCTTCAGCATCCCGACCAAATTCCTTTTCTGCAAGAGTGTTAGGAAGTTCGGTCACGTTTCGTGACGGACAAACGTCATCTGAAAATTACGTTTATCATAAGGGAATATTTTCTTTGTTTTAAAACCAGCCACAATGTTTGATGGAGTAGGCTTAATCCACGGAAAATGCTGAAGTAGCCCAGTCGCATTTTGGATCTGGGGTTGGAAACCACCTACTTGAGATTTACGCAGCTTTTTCCCTACATTTATGCCAGCAGCTAAAGACCTTTGCGAAAAAAATACTACGAAATAAATAATAGAGTTACAAAATATAACAACCATGACTTTTTCTCAAGCGCCTGTATATCTGATACATTAGGCGGGACCAATGAGCCACTATTCATTGAAAACCACATCTTGTGACTCATGTGTCACTTACATTTTGAATCAAAATCAACCATACCCCACTCAAACCCGGCCAGCCAGTGCTTTTTTCTCTTGCTAAAACGTATATTATGTTGCACTAAGTCAAGGGTTCCCAACTTTTTTGCGATCTCGTACCACTTGGGCATCCCGTATTGTGAAAGCGTACCACTTCTTTCAGAACAACTAATTTGATCGAATCTTAGTTTATTCAGAAGAATAATATGCATTAAAAGAACAACAAAATTCCACAAATAAATTTAAAAATATTTTTGCTTTTGTTTACCTTCCACCAACTGGTCGATGCATGACGTAATTTGCTAACAGCGCATCGAAAGACATAATGTTACGATACAATAGGAGTAGCAGGCTATAGGAAACTTTATTTATTTAGAAACGAAGCCCGATACGTAATCTAGAAAGCTGGGAATCCCAGTTTTTTTGTGAATAAACGGAAGTTACTCGCGTACCACATGGAAGACGTTCGCGTACCAAAGGTTGGGAACCCCTGCACTAAGTTACCCATATAAGAGGTGCAGGCAACAACGTACAAACAACAGTGTTAATACAAAAAGTTAAGACCCCATCATTTTACTTCAACCACCAGAAAAGTGATAGCCGGTGACAAAAACCTAAACACTGTACTTGCTTGCGTCCCGTTAACCTGGGAAAGATAAAGAAGCATGAAGAACGACTGGTGTAGAGAGGTGGTGCTAAAACTGTATAATTTTCAACAAAACCGGGTGGTTCATTGGTCCAGCTATGATCACATGTGCCGACCTTCTAAGTATATTTTTAGACAACGTACGATATGAATCAATGCAATGAACGAAATTACTAATCTGTAAGGATCAAGCACCGGAAAAAAACAGATTTTTACTGAGACGTTTGTGCAGTCAACAAACTAGTGACGTAACTGGAGGTTTGAGCTAGAGGGGAAACTTAGGTGAAGGAGGCCCACTGGCCTCTGTAGGGGACCTAGCAATTAACACTCAGAAAAAAACTTGAGAAATAATGGTAAATCCGGATGTGGCTGGCTATACTACAACCCCAAATCAATGGAAATACTGAGAAAAACGGAAAAAGACGACAACTAACTAAAAAACAATTAAAAGATTACTAAAACCAAAATGGGGGCCTAGTTTTTGCCTCTAGCTGGCCAGGGGAGTCAAATCGCTTCTCTTCCCTCCCGTCAGATACTCAACTTCAACAAACACTTTAAATATTGATTAAACAAAAATAATCAATGTTTAAAATCTTTGGCACAGTTGATAAACTTCAACGTTTAAAATCTTTTATCAGTCAAACAACATCTCAGGCTTGAACACTCGTCCAGCAACGCTGAAAATTCTTTCGTTATTATTTCAAAATTACTGACTATTTCTTCTGACTACGGGTTACGATCGTCCGCAAACCCAGCATAGCATTGTGCAGCTTGAAATGAAATGAACGGTGATACCGATATGGCTGCGCATCTATCTATTGGACCAAAATTCAATGGTCAAAAATCCACTGGTTTCGTTAATTTTTTTTCAGCAGTAGGCCTATCTAGTGGATCACAGTTGACATGCTAATTATCAGTGTTGAGGAATGGTACTGTTGACTTGGATCAAAGTACCTTATTCCTCTTACAAAAAGGTAGTTCACTGTATATCAATTACTGTACTAATTATGTACATACCCTACTCCAGCACTTACGTTCATGAGTTCACTCTGAGTAGGAAAACATGTAAATACAGTAAAACCAACACCCCTCCTCTTAATGTCCCGCTATTCTGTTGCCGAAGTGTCAATCCTTTTTTGAGAAAAGCTTCTATTTTTGTTGCTACGTCTCACTAAACTAGACTAACTGCGTTACTTCTGGCGGCCAACAGGAAGGCTACCTGGAACAAAGCGAGAATTAGCTATAAACGCTGTGCTTGCCGCGCGTGGACTATCTGGATTTAAGCCACACAGACGGGCTAATAGCCTCTCCTGAAACAAAACCATGACAAACGATGACAAAGGACGAAACTCAACCACGACAACCGCGGTTCATCGCACAATGATGTAGGGTGAAGATTTCCAAGTTTAATCGCGAAAATAATCGTCGATTACGATTAAATTGGCAATGTGATCGATCACGACTACATTTCATTTTTGGTCAGTTCAGTCGATTACGATCATGATTACTCAAAAAACTGTAATCGATTGTAATCGATTACGATTACCCCATGTCTGGTTGCCAGACGTCCTTGAGGCTCAAGGGCTTTCCTTGTATTTGCTATCAAAACTGGCTTTTCCTTGATCCTTGAAAAAAATTTTGTTGTCCTTGAATATTTTCCGTCGTCCTTGAAAGTTCTTGAACATTTGTGAAATTTTTTATTATTGAACTACTGATTACATTGAACATTCAAGAATCAAGATTCATTCATTCATTTTCATGCCCGTTTTTCTTCTAGGGAAGGTCGCGGGGGCAGCAGCCCTAGGAGGACTCGAAATATCTCACGATCAACAGCAATTTCAGGTGATCCTGCTGGCTCCACAGTCCACACCAAGACAGGACCAAGCAAGGTCGGAGATGTAGTAACTCCCCCTACTCCTTGGACGACCTCTGGGCCGCTTTCCTATAGGTTTAACAGCAGGACTAGCCTCGCCAGTCTTTCATGGGCAGTCTGGACACATGGCCGAACCAACGTAGCTGGGATCTCAAGATTCGAAGAAGTGGTTCGACGTTCAGGGCTCTGCAAATTTCACAACTACGCAATTTGTCGTGAAGTGTCACACCGTGTACTCTTCGCAAAAATCCTATTTCTGCCAATTGCTCTTGAGATGATATTTTTGCAGTCATAACCCAAGATTCATGACCATAGGTAAGCATCGGAACAAAACCGATTTTAAAACTGACAGCTTTGCGGTGTTTAAAAGCTCCCGTTTTGTGACCACAGGGCGATAAAGCACACGCAGGACTGCGTTAGCTTTATCAATCCTCGTATCAATCTCTTCGCTCCTCATTCCGTCACTTGTAAATACCACCCCAAGGCAGTGCCGGATTAAGGTACCCGGGGGCCTGTAACATATTAACAGCGTGGGGCCACGAGTTAAAAATACTCTTGAACAAGTGAACAACTGTTAACGCGTAAACCCTGTGTGCATGTGACTACCAACCCTTTGGTTCTAAATAGCAACTGGTGGATATCGTGGGCTACATATCTTTTTTACCAAAAACAAATTGACGCATATTTTTACCAAGAAGGTATACATTACTGTAAAGCTCACAAGTAAGAGAAACTAATTTATGCTTCCTAACTCATCAACTAATTCGACCATTGCTAAATCTAGACAGCGTAGTCACTAATCGCAGTATAAGTGTCGAAGTCAATTGTTGAAAGAAAGAAACCTACTGCTTAAGATTGTATTTTCTACATTTTGCCATAGCAAATTCGTTTATGATGCTGGTATTGTCTATTTCACATAGACGTTCATGCTCTGTGCTCTTTACAATCAGGCTGTTCAGCTTGTTTTGTCTAACGGTAAGCCTTTGATCATTCCATCACCTTAAGTTTAAAAAATGACCGTTCTCCACTGCAGTTGGTTATTCTGAGAGACAAATAAATGCGTAAATCATTTCCCACATTTTAAAAAGAGACTCCAAGTACACTATCCAAAGGGTAGTGAACAGATGCCAAATCCAGGGCTGCCAATGAGTTTTTAAAATTATATGTATATAATCACGGGTGGATATTAGGCGATTCTGTCGCCTCGGGCCCCCCTTTTTGCAAGATACCGTGACGGCCCCTTTTTTGAGAGCTTTGCATTTAGTTTTTCTGTTCTTTTGATAAAATGATTAATTACTCTAGAGCCTCATAAGCTCTGAGTAAAGCAAAAATTATGTGCAAATGTGCCAAAAGGGTCCCTCAAAAACTGTAATGAGTAGACAAAGAACAATTTGAAACGAATGACTTCAAATAAGTTTCGATGAGAAATGTACTTTCACGCAGAAGTAAATTCCCAGACAAAATGAAAATTTAACATGCTTTCAGCGAATGCAGTTTCTGTATAGCACGTGAAAAAAAGGGCCCCTGTTTGAGAGTTTGCCTCGGGCACCTACATGCTAATATCCACCCTTGTATATGCTAAAGAACGCATTTCACACAAAGGACGGAGTAATTGCTACATTTGCTACTAGTGATAATCCGGCACTGCCCAAGTTACTCGAACTTCTCCACCTGTTGCAATGTATTGTCGCTCACTTGCCCGTACACTGCCTTGGGTTTCTAGAGAGACATAATACCTCGGTCTTTTTGGTACCAATTTTCATTCCAGCTCGGTCGCACGCAGCAGAAAACCGATCGAGTGCATGCTGAAGACCCTGTTGAGAAGATGCTAGCAGTACTAAATCGGCCGTAAAAATTAAGCGGTTAATCCTGCAGCTCCCAACTGGGACACTCTCCTCGACTCGGCTGTGACTGTCTATCCAATACATGTAGAATGTAGACCACAGGGAGTCTCAAACACGCGGCTCGCGGGTTGCATGTAGCCCGCGAAGGCATGTTGTGCGGCTCGTGATGTTTTTGAAAGTTTAAAAAAATTAATATCTAAGTTATTTAGTTCATTTCCAGTCTTTAAAAGTGCTCGGCTAGCTAGCCAGTCAACAAGTTCCTTTTTAACGAACGTAGAAAAGGCTACAATTGATTTCCCTATAACTCACGACACCTTTTGCAGGATTTAGGATTTAAAAGCTGTTTCTGGTATGGTTCAGGTACCGCCATGGTTGCGACAGCGTCATAATTCGGCCCTCGTGTAGTTATAATACCGCCAACGGGTTACTTTATAAGTCCTCACTTGGCTCTCAGACAGTGGCGTGCAGAGGCCAGGTGATGCCCGAGGCAACTGCTTCATTGGATGCCCCTTACCATAGTCTAGTATTGAGCAGTGGCGTTTGGTGGTCACTGTTACTGGATATACGCTGTTTGTGACGTCACATTATTACGTCATATTCACTTTTTCCAACCAACGTTTAGGCGAAGTTTGTTTACACAACATGCATACTTAGGGACGCCGGAGGAGCAGTAGGGCAGGGGGAGCAGTAAAACAGTTGAGGACAATGGAAACTTTAAAAAACAAAAAAATTGTTACCAATTATATGTTTGTTTCTGTTCATCAACAATGTTGACCTCAAAATTAATAACATAAATTATAGAAAATCATTCTGAATTTTATGGGTTCCCGAATAGCTGCAAAAAAATTGTTTCAAGTTGATCTTGTTAAACCATGAAATTACCTATGATACTGTTATGAAAAGCAGTGTTGTTGGAGGTGGGGGTGCATGGGTGCAAGCGCACCCCCAAAAGTTTTGATTTGCTGAAAATCCCTGAAAATCCAGGTAAAAATGGAGCCCAACGTTGCTTGACTTCAAAAAATGGCGCCCAAGGTTTGCAGGAAAACATATGAAGACCTTTTTGGAGGTCACACCAAGAAAAGGTCTTTATAATCTTTGTGGGAGAAAATTTGTTGGCAAAAGTTGCACAAAAAACTTTTCGGACAAGTTTGGGGACATTCTGGCAAAAATAATTCACCCCCCCAAAATTTGCCTGCTCCTTTGCTTATGAAAAGGCACCATCGCCTCGTTTCCACCCTTCAATAAGAACAGAGGGGGAAATGCCTCCGCCATGTCTCCATTCTCCGGCGTCCCTGTGCATATTATTCTGCATGCACTCTCTTCACCCGTTGCCTTAGACTGCAGTGTCTTACTGTAATGAACACATATTATCAGCGGTCTCCTACGACAGAGCAATTCATAACTGCAAAAATATCCGCCAACGCTTTAAAGCAGGGTAGTAAAGCATACTCAGTGCTACGTCAGCGCAGTTCACAACTGCAGAAATACAAGGCCGCGCCAATGTCTCATCGAATAGCAGTCGAGCAGAAAAAGTATGCGGCTGGGACGGCGGACAAACGAATTGAGAATGCGCACAAAGTCCGCAAGAAAACTTTCGTTTTTTATTATGTGGCTGTTATTTGTGCAACTACTAAGTGGAAAGAACAGATACGGGTGTGTGTGAGCCATTTTGATCAATCCGCCTGAACTGTCAATTAATGACGAAGCTCGAAACGAAGCACATATTTCAAGCACAGGTCTGTGCGACTGTATCAGAACAAAAAAACGACAGGGGAAACTAGTGTTGCATCATAAAATCAGCTAAATCAAGCACGTTGAAATGGGGCAGTTTTGAAATTTGATTCAGAAAATCAATCAAACCTTCATAATTATTTTCAGCGTTGATGTAATTGGACCCGACCAAAAAGTCGCGCTCATTCGTTTTTTAAAAACGTCTACTTAAAAAATCTACAAAACCCACCAAAAATCCCACTCTTTACTTTTCCTTTGAAAAATGTACTACGAAGTAAAAAGCAAACTAAGCCGCACACTTGCACAGTTAACTGTCATGTTTTTTAAATGAAACAAAAACAACAGCAACGGAATTTCAAATGCTTGAAAAAAAGAGAAGAATAGTTCGAACAATTTGATTAAATTGTACTGGTTATCTTCTTTAGCTCTGTAAAATCGGCATATTTTAACCAATTTTCTGCCTTCTCTGCATCCAAGCTGTTTCTGATGTTGGACCATACCAAACCATATGTTGAAAAAATACACTATATAGATGCTGAACAAGCAGACCATGTCCATAAAACTTGACGTGAAACTGCAAATTTTGTGTGGGAGTGGCTTTACTCCGTTTGCTGTGCGCATTATTGCCAAGCCTTACCACATTGGAGTGAATTGACCAACAACACTTTGCGAAACAAAGATGGGGTACATTTCTTTACTCTCAAATTTAAATGCCATTATAGGTATAACAAGTTATTAGTGTGTAATTCTGCAAGTGGTGATATTGCATGACCCAATTTAAACAATTTACGATGGGGTTTTTGTGTTTTTTTGAAAAAACAACAAATCCTTTTTCTTTATAAAAAAAAACAAAAATTGGATTAAAGCACAACAAAAAAACGTTTTTCTCAACCCTATTTATCGTTCAATCCGTTTTTGTGATTTTCCCGTGATCGAACGATCTGGAGCAAGCCACGTCGCTATCAGTTTGATTGGGTGTGCGCCGGACATGTAGAGTAAAAGACCCCGGTAATGAAGAAACTGCGAACTACTGGCATTTGAATACTTAAAAATTAGTGTTGACAACAAAACAAGTTTCGAAAAATTTAATCAACGCACCATGCAGTAGTAGACTTACAATAGGAAAAATCAACTAGTTACAGCATTTAAATTTTTGTTGTTTCACTCTTTGGATGTCCCCTGCCTTGGATGCCCGGGACCGGCGCCCCCTTCGCCCCTCCCCCTCTGCACGCCACTGCCCTCAGAGCAATTTGAGTTGGAGACCCTGGTGTAGACCATGAAGAGGAGTGGTGACAGCATACACCCTTGTCGCAGTTCAACAACAACGGTGAACGGTTGTGATTTAACTCCCCCGACACGGACACAAATGTCAGAGCAGGATTACAATGACTTTACGGGCTGTTACAGGCGGCCGTCAACGTTATACTCCCGCAATGCTTCCCAAAGCTTTTCACAAGGAATCCGGTCGTATGCGTTTTCGAGGTCGCCAGATCACATGTAGACGTCTTTGGCATACTCCCAAGATTTCTCGAAAATTTGCAAGAATAAACAATGTCATTGAACAGACTGACTTGTGGATTTGTTCCATCTTAAACAGTTGTGTAGTATAACGTGCCCATTGTTATTCAGCGATCTTTGTTTGAAAAATGTGCTACACCACTACATCTGAAAAGTATTCAAAGCAAGAAGTAAAATTTCAATTATCTCTCTCTCTTAGTTGTCCGTCGGATTGACGATGACGTTGCTCAACGCGTTCCCTTGTGTCGGCGCATGTGGCTCCTTAGTCCGAAGGCTGAGGCGCAAACACGGCCACATCATGTGCAGGACACAGGCTGATCCCTGCCGCGTTGTTGTTGGGCATGGTGGGTAGCGCTGTTGGTGTCTGCCCATACGCTTTGCTTTTGCCACACCAACACGTTGCTGCTCAAATGTTGCCAGCCCTTTGTCGCAAACTGCACGCCATTATTCTCTGTCCCTGGCCAATTCGTCAAGTCTGTCGAAAGGGATCCCGCGTTTACTTAAGGACGACTTAATGTGGTCCTTAAAACGCTTCTTTTGACCCACCACAAAACGTCGGCCGCAGGAGAGTTCAAAGCAAAGCAGGCGGCGGGGAAGTCTGTTTCCAGGCATCCTTATCACGTGGTCAAGCTACCTCAGTTGTCTTCTGTGGAGTGTCGTCTTGAGGCATGTTGTGCCTGCTCTACGGCAAATCTCGACATGAGGTATTTTGTCCCACCAATGCACATGCAGGATAGTTTGAAGACAGCGAATGTGAAACGCCTCGAGGGCTCTGATATGACGACGGTACGGAGTCCATCCCTCGCATGCATAGAGCAATGTCGAGACGCAGATGGCATTGTAAACGGCCATCTTGGTGCGTGCGGAAAGATCACGGTTCGTAAAAACGCGCTTGGACAGCCTCCCGAAGGAAGTGGACGTTAGGTTAACAGGATGTGCAATCTCCGCAGTGAGATCTCATGTGGAGGTAATGATGCTTCCCAGGTACGTGAACTGTTCAGTGAGGCCAAGTTGATCCCCACTGAGACGAAAAATGTTGGAACGACGACGAATCTGATGGGAGGTGAAGGACTTCCGTCTTTTTGGAGTTAACGACCAGTCCTGCACAAGAGTATGCAGAAGTGATTTCATCCACCTGTCGCTGCAGGGTGTTCAATTATCATAAAACGACAAAATAACCTTGAAAAAATTTTAAACGATCTGGCAACACTAGTTTTCAACTTTTTCAAGCATGTGGCCCAGTTGATAAACAAACAGAAGGTCCATGGCCCACTTGTACAACTTGTCCAATGCGACAATGTTGCACATGGACACAACAGAAAAGAAAACAGCTAAACACAAATATTTTAATAACACAGCGTGCCCTGCAATCAAATGCGAAGGCTAACCTAATTGTTGTTGCAAGTATAGATATTCAAGGCTCAGGGAGGGGTGTTGCGGAAGCGTAGATATTGGCATAGTTAGAATCGTATATTTTTTGCGAAGAGGTCCAACGCCAGAACAGCGGTAGAGCAAAGGGGATAAAAGGGCTGGGGAATAGAAGCTTATAAAAAAATCGTCGCCAATATGTTTGTTTCTATGCAGCAACAATGCTGACATCCAAAAAATTAACTGAAAATATAGAAGACCATTCTGAATTTTCTGGGTGTGAATAGCTGCAATGAATTGTTTACAGGTCTATCTTGGTCAACCGTGAAATCACCTGCGATACTTCTAAGCACCTACGCCACCCGTTCTCCCCTTTTGAAAGGTCAGAAGGGCAAACAGGGTTGCGGAGTCGGTGGTAAAATGTCCGACACCAATCTTGCCAAAATTTCCGGTACTTACACCAACTACTACATAACGTGAATGAAGTCGGCAGAGCCGTATCTGCTGCACTCCATACGCCCCAATTGGGGGGCCCCCGCGCTGTCACAGGGGCCCAAAATTAAGTCCTGTCGCCACTTATCCCCTCAAGTTTCGACACCCAAAATTGAAATGTGAAGCATTTTAAATCAGTGAACGGAGGGCTTTTTTAAAGAAAAGTGCTTATACATTACAGTTACTTTGGGCCCCTTTGAAAGCAAAGTAGCCTACCACGCATTATAGTTGCTGTTGGGTAACCATTGAAAGCAGGGTACTTTACACATTGCAGTTGCTATTGGGAGCTCCTTTGAAAGCGTATTGAGACTAATTACGCATTACATTTGCTATTGAGGGCCTTTTTGAAAGCGTAAGACATACAAATTACGGTTGCTATTGTGGTTCCTATGAAAGCAGAGTACTTACACAATGCGGTTGCTGTTGAGATGGGCGCCCTTGTAAAGCAGAGCACCTGTACATTACAGTTATTTTTGGGGGCCCCTTTGAAAGTAGAGTAGCCTAGTTACACATTGCGGTTGCTCTTGGGGGCCATTTGAAGGCAGAGTACTGAATCACGATGTGGTTCGCAAAATATTATATGAGCGGGTAATAAATATTTCACCAAAAATGAGCAATTTTACGCGCAAAATACTTTGAGGGGGGTCCCTAAAAAGGGTGGAGGTGCGAGGTAAGTGTCTCGCTTGCCTTCCCTTGAACACCCTACTGTATATAACCTGACCATGATCTTATATGAAAACATGAAACCGGTTGAAGACGTTCTGCTTCATCCGATATGCGTAGCCTACTTTCTCACCTGATGCGGGCAAAGGATCGGACATGCAGGCAAAGGATCAGGCATGAGCGAACCACGCAGTTGCGCTGAGACAGGGGTTCCCAAAGTGGGGTACATGTACCAGTAGGGGTACATCTGCCAATGTGAAGGGGTATATTTAAGGTTAGCAATAGAAGGGAAAAATATGTTTACATATTATTCATTTCGAAATATTTATACATACCTCAGTGAATATTATTTTCAAAATCATCATATGCTTATTGGTAAACACATTTTTGTTTATTTTCCTCAGTCTTTTTGTCATAAGAAATTTTAGGGGTACATACTCACAGGACCTCCAAGAGAAATCTTTTTAGGAGGAACAAAACCCAAGACTTGCAAAATGATTTTGAAATAAATAAAAATTGAGGCTAATTCATGTGATTTTCAAGATGCTTTATTAATCCTCACATCATTGAATAAGCACCAAACATGATCTTTCATTTCAAATTTTTCTAAGCAAATTTATGAGGTGAAAAGGGGGCACTTTTATGGTCGGCCCCGGGCGGCACTTAGCTTCGCTACGCCACTGTTCATCAGCATATACAGTACCAAGGTAAAAGAAAGTCGAATTTAAGAGTATCTGGATATGGTTTGTACTGCAGAGTGTGTGGAGAACATCATCGTCCGTGTCAAGCCACTTTGATATTGCAGTAAAGTGTGTCAACATTAGCTTGATGTGATCATAACCACGCTTTCAATCATGCTTCAACCAAGATCTCCTATGCAGTACCTTTACTTACGTATGAGAAGGGCAGGGCTGTCACGCTAACTTAATCCATGAAATTGAAAAATGGTATATTTTGGCAAGTATTTATTAATAAATTATAGCCAAGAATGTTTGCTGAGATTTTGAAATTCCGAGGACCTCTGCCGAACCCTTAAAATGGCTCCGCCGAGCGCTATGGCCCTCTCTTTTTATAACATGGCTCCGGCTCTAGCTCCGGTTTCTGTCCGATTTTACAGATTAATTTTTCAATTGCCTTGGTGTGCTTCAAGTTTAGTGGAAAATGAAATATGTTTATATAGTGCAGTGGTTCTTAACCGGTGAGAAATTTCATCCATGCAGTCGGAAATTTTCTCTGGTTTGGTGCTGTGGGAAATTGGTTGAGCATCTAAGGAAGTAAATGTAATTATTTATTTACAAAATTAATCTTTTCAAAACACCTACTTTCCAACTAATGCTTTGTTTTGAAATTATTACGTTTTAAAGCGTCAAACAATATTCAAAGCGAATAACGACCGTTATCGTTAAATGTAACCCGATCGCTAAAGACAGGCAGTTAGGTTAAACCGTCATGAAAAACGATATGTGAAAATGTTGATTTTTGTTGATTAAGGTTAAATTGAAGTTCGATGTCAGTGAACATTAGGTTATGTTATGTTGTAACAAGTTTGGTTAACCAGGAAATGAGATAAACGTACATGGCTTCAAACGTAAAATTTTTTTGCGGTAATATATGTCATCCTACTTCTTAACGAATCACTGTTTTTCGCAAACATCTAGTGTCTCGTAGAGCAACAATGTCTAATGCGAAGGCTAATAAGCGAAAATACAAGGAAGACTGCATCAAGTATGACTTTACTTATCTCCAATGAGGTGGAGAAGATATCCCGTGGTGTGTGTTGTGCATGAAAACGCTGATTAAACGCTGTTTAAAACCATTTCAGCTCAAGCAGTGTTTGAACAATGCAGGAGCAATCTAGCAAGTCAAGTGAGTGCCTTGAAGTCTAAAGAAGGTTGTCTGAAAGGTGTCAGGCTGGATGCAGGAGGCATATTTCACCAAGCAAATTTTTCCATCGTTGAGGCATCCTATGTGGTTGCACTTCGCATTGCTAAAGCAAAAAAGCCTCATACCATCGCAGAAACACTGGCGAAACCATGCCTCCTGGATTGTGGTAAAATAGTTTTGGGCGACAGAGCTTGCAACAAGCTGAAACAAGGTTCCCTTTTTAATGACACGATCAAGAGCAAAATCTTCGTAATGTCTGGCGATATTAAATTCCAGCTCACTTCAGCAGTAACGCCTTCAGCTTTACCATTTGCAAATCAGTTGGCTGTTGTTATTAAGGTGATAGCTCGCAACAAACTGGAATTGGAGGATGACTTATACTGCGCGCTTTCTGCCATTAATCCTCGCATCGCGATGCTAACGAAGAGAAAGCAATCGCAAAAACCGCATTTAAATGAGCGCTTTACTTCTCTGGTTGCTGCAGTATAATGTAAATGAGTGAAATCATTTGAATTATTATGCTTGTTATGCGAAGCCTAGACACCACAGAGTTAATATAGCCACTAATGGCTAAATAGCAATCCGTAAAACATCGTCACTAAAAATATTAGTGGGGAAATTCGAACTTGGTCATTGGACTTAGTGGAAAGCTTGACGGAAAATGTTAAACCGCTTGTCTAGTGTATAAAACTAAAGAAATATATCACACTTATTTCACTAGCTACTGTAGTAATTGTTTACAGTGTTCTTACCACGAGAAAATCAACGAATAAACAACAATCACAAGCTTAGACGATTCTGCCAGCATTAACTAGCAGAAATGTTACTCGAGTTTATAATTTAATTTTTAATGGCAACATAAACAAATTCTGGAATAGCAGTCACTGGTTTTACCGCTAACACCTGAGTACCTTTTGTTATTGATAACGACCGGAATCAAGAAAAGACAAGCATAATATCCAGTGATATATAACTTGTTGCATAAGTGTTCTTGAGTTGCAAAATAGATGTGGTTAAGGAGAATTGACTTAAAGCACTGGTTAAACCTGACGCAGCAGTACAAAAGCTTGCCATTAGTGGAATTTCCTGATTTTACGGCTAAATACCGTGATGACAAGACTCAGATGCCAGTTAAAAATGTTGGTTCTGCTGGCTTGACATAAACTTGAAAAAGGCTTGGAGAAATTCTCTTAGTGCGGCTATGTTGAAAATATGTTCTCGCTTGCAACCTGTCAACTTAGCAAAAAAACAACAGCAGAGTGGGCCAAACGTGATGTAATAGAGATGAAGACGTAATACATTTACTTTTATGATCGTCTGAAAAACGATGATTGCAATGTACAATTCAAAAAACATCTGTTTTACGTTCGCAAAATCCAACAAAGATCTGTCGAATTTGAACTACGCTGTTCAGTTTTTTTTCTCTCATTAGTTTTTCGGTACAATTGTAGTCACAGGGCGACAAACCTTTTGCAATATCAAACCTTAAAGTTCTGCAAACGAGGCGATTACATCAAACCGTCACTCACGTAAAGGCCGGTTCATCCAAGATTTGCGTCATGTATTTCAGTTTTGAAACGACTGCTGAGATGATCACGAAAACGACCAAAGATAACCCGGCAGCAGAAACGACTTGAATGCAAGGAAAAAATCTTTGCAGCGAAATCGTAGCTCGAAGTAATAGCTACGCGGCTACGTTTTGTTTTCAAATAAAATAAAAATGCTCGGACCGAAAACGAAAACATTCTCCAAAGAATCTTTATTGTTTCCTATGAGACTTTGAAGGAAAATAGTGCTACATTTGTGCTGCGTTTAAAGCTCAAAAATATTGCGTTAGGCCATATTTTCTAACATCTTCACGCACAATAATTGCGGCTGGTTCCAACTTCTGTTTCAATCCAGATATAAATTAACTTCAATCAACATTCTTTTTTTCTGGCACAACACTTTAACGAGGTCTGGATGCATAGTTTTCCCACTGGGGTTATTGCTACAGGGAGCAAGTCATCAGTATATAGTTGCGATCTGAAGTTTTCAATTCTGCGTTTGCTTCGACATGTAGCAATCTCGATCTTGAATTAAAAGCATGCGATTATTTTCTTACGAAGACAAAACTTCACATAGCCGCCCGAGGTGTTTTTACCATCGTCATGGAATTTAGCTGCAATCAAAATCGTGATTATGCTATCAACTCAACCGAAGATGAGCAAAAATGCAGTTGCGCCAAAACCTACCTCATTGCTTTTGTTTTCAAGCTATTCAAAGGAGCAGAATATTTCCGTTACTTTCAAACGTTTTCAAAACATTCCAACGCGGTCTTCATTTGTTTAACATTAGCCAAAGAAATTTAACAAAGAACGCATTTCTTGCTCTTCACCCGCTTGTGATTTCACCAACAAAACTTTGACACTGAAAGTTCTCAAACGATCTTCTATGAACATGCTTGAACACAGGTTATTTATCCTTGTTACGTTTGTTTTCAAAACAAAGAAAAGAAGCTTTTGTCTCGCGATATTTTTGTTGTATATGACTTAATGCTGTGTGTGTTCTTTCTATTGGGATACTTTATTTGGTTTGACATGCAAATTACGACATTTTCATACAATGTTTACTGCCTCAATTTTTGATTAGGTTGTTAGAATTTTGGTTCAAATTTTGTGAATCTTTTTACTTGGAAAGCTTTTTCGTTAAACGAAAACTTTTCCTTAAAGGGTATTTTGGATTATAGTGAAAAAATTGCTAAAAGCAAGCAACGTCATTAAATCACAAGCCTCAAACACACTGAGATGCTCAGAGTTAATCATATTCTAACACTTGTACTGCACTGGCCTTCGTTATTTAGAAACTATTGCATCAAACACTGAAAGGAAAAACGCAAGGTTTCGAAACTGCAGACTTGTTTCAAGTTTTGTTAACATTGAGGTTCGAAAAACATGGATGCAAGGGTGGATATTAGAGAAGGCGAACGAGGCGGTCGCCTTTGGCCCTTGTTTTTCAGAGATGACGTGCACCCCTCATTGAGAGTTTCGTACTTAGTTTTTGCATTGTTTTGTGAAAAATGTAGTGAACTCCTCTGGAGCCACATCAATGTCATATGTTTTTCAAGTAACACAAAAATTATGTTCAAATGTGCCAAAGGCGCCCCTCAACCACTGTGATATGTAGATTTGGGGGCTCTTTCTGATAGATTGCCTAGACCAGGGCTTCTCAACTCATTTTCGTCCGTGGACCACCATGCATTTTCAGACAACTCTGTGGACCCCAGCAGATAACCAAAAAATTAATCAGACACAAAAATCAATTTACACATTGCATTTAAGTTGATGCAAATGGCAAAAGTCGTCTGATTGCACAAATCATGTGGACCCCTTCAATAGGTCACCATGAACCCCCAGATGAGAAGCCCTGGCCTAGACCTTATCCACTCCTGTATGGATGATCTTGTTTTGTTATTCACTGTTTACAATCAAACATCCAACACATTTTGATATTTCTGCAGAATAAATAAATTTCCAGGCACCCAAATTTTGAGCATCTCACTTGCCGTAACCAGTATCGTTTCAAAATTATCAGCACAGAAACTTCTATATGTGCAAGAAATCTACTATTTTCTATACCGGAAATGTAACCGTGACGCCTGTGTTTTTCCGGACAAGATTTTTCGAAATGTTGGACCATTGCAAATATATGAACTGAAATTTCCTAGATATGAGGAAGATATCAAATAAGACATGCACTTATTCTTTAACTATGAATCACAATCGAAAGTCCAAGATTAATGCAACGGTTTGTGAAATTCCTAACTATGTATAGAAAGTGATTTCAAAAAGCAATCAAGCTACAGCGCAGCTACTACGAAATGATCCTTAGCGGTTCATCATGACTCACAACATTAAAAAGGCATTCCTCTTAAGCTTGCTTAACGATAGACAACAATTTCACGAGCCAGGTGTTGTTTGGAAAGACCACTACCAATCAAAGTCGCTGTTATCATAAATCCAAATAAAATAACCTAACGAAAATTGCGTATGGATGTTTTATAAAATAAAGTAAAGAAGTATAAAATTTGAACTAATATCTGGTGATAACGTTTTCAGAATAATTTCAAAAACTTAAAATGATTTTGCTCTTAAAGTCAAACAACATTTTTTAAAGCTGACAAAAAAGTTGCTCTTCACGTATGGAAAATCCTAGTCCTCATGCTTTCTTGTTATTTTCAGAAAATAACATCACAGACAGTGGGAAAAAAATAATGAAGTAAATGCGTGGGTTGACTTTGACACAAACCAGATTCGCTTGTACTCTGACCTCAGTGTTCAAAATAGCACGTATGAATGGTAAAGACAGGGCAATTCAACTTTATGGATCTTTTCTTGCGATGTGTAGATCCCTTTCGACGTTTACTTTGTCAGCAAAATTTAAATTTTGCATTTCAGCTAGAAACGAATTTTGCATTTCAAGAGTGCATTTCAGCTAGAAACGAATTGTATCCTCTTTGTGCCAGAAAGTTTTTTTGATGACGTCAAAGCAGGAATTTTGAATCCGACTGCAAAACGTTAGGTATCACGACTTAATAGCGCAAAGATATTTTTGGTATATTTTCTCAAAATTCCTATGCATTGTCATAGCTATACTACAGGCTTGAAAAGGCAGAGCATATAATTTGCAACGACGTTTCAGCTCAGTCAATCTACAGGGCAAACGACTGATGCGTGATTACCATGGTTAAAACCAAACAACGTCTGGAAACATAGTTAAACTTCAATTACTGCAGAAAAACTCCACGAAAAACTCTGCCGAATGCGCAAATTAATTTGGTTAAAAATGCAATGACACATCATTCTTCAGCGCAAAACAGCTCTATGGCAACAGATCTAGCCTAGTTTGTTGGGACTTTTAGGGGAAAAAGACACAAACAGTTCCAAATGTCTCTGTGATTGAAATGTTTCCGGTGCGAAAGTGCTTTGAAATTTAATAAAATTATGTTTGCTTGCTCTTGGTGTAAGTGGAAACAAGATCTAAGGCAGAGCTTGCCTTCGTTGTTCTGCAGGTCACATCTTGACCTTTGGTTGGATGCAAAACTTGGTCAGTGACTTCATGGCTTGTTATAACGGTAGTAAACAATTATCAGCTCATTTCAGTTCATTTCCTCAGTACGATTCAGAATTTCAAGCGAAATCAAAAAGTATGAGTTGCTACTCACCACGGCCGGATTTAGCTGATGTGAGGTTTTAGGCTAATCCACTTGTGACGACTATACCTCTCCCACTGTTACGAGGGGGAAATGGTTAAGCACAAATCAATTTGCACAAAGCCGAAAATGACGATATGGAAGCTCTCTTAGTGCGGTCGAACAAATTTTCTAAATCATTTCTGAGTGCCCGCGATCACTGCCCTTGTTGCTGTCTTCCAAGCAAATATTTTCAATGACATAGAATTGTGAAATCGCGTGGCTGGCGAGATCATGATTTTTCATCTCCGCAGGCGAATCAACCGAAAACGCCGCGGTATATTTGACTAAAGACCAAAAATAACCTTCATGAATGTATTAATGTAAAATATATTTGCATCTATATATTTGTAACATATATTTGTAAAATATATTTGCAAGTTTCTTATCTGTTTTTATCTATTTTTCTCCCATTCACATTATGCAATTTCCTAAAGCAAAACACGCTGCACATATGTGTGGAGGCATGAAAGCGTTAAAGCATAAGAGAATGAGGACCTGGTTACGACTCGCTGACCCGCAACTGTGAAAACATGTCGCACATATGACTGCTTCTTGGAACATACGTCTAGTAAAACGCACACATATGGCTGCAATTGCTAAATTCACGATTCGCGTGTTTGTTACCCTTTTCAGCTTGCATACAATCGAACGCAAAGGTACTGTCGCGAGAAAGTTTTAAGAACTCCCTTTAAGGATCGTAATATTGTTAGTTGTTATGCAATATGGTTTCAGTCATATCGTACTCTGGATCAAACTTCCCAAAATAAACCGATCTCCAGTGAAATATTTTAGTTGCAGGGTCAGGCGTTGTTAACGTAAGTCGGTCGTGACCACTATTTATTGAATGTAAGCCCATATAATGTTGGATTTTACTATAATTTTATAGGACACTGCAAGACCTGCACATATCTCTTATCTGCAGTATAACCATAAGCTTGGCCAGGAACATGTCAAACACGACCAACCACAAGTTCTTTCGGGTGATTCACACGTAAAAACCGGTACGTTTCACGCAGTAAATGCAGCCAACTGTGCCGTGAGCAAGGAGTTTTTGAGGTTTGACTTTGCTGATCGCAAAGACGTTTTGAGAGACCGCAACTATTTCATCTGAAAAGTGAGGTAGTCGTAAAGCGAGGTTTTGCTATAGTTTTATGGTAAAAGTGAAGCGGGTTTCTACTGTATTTTGAAAGACCGTTGGGAAATTTTGAGGGACCGTATCAGTCTCTCAAAACACCGTTAGAAAACAATGGCCGTGTGTATGACGACATTACAGTCTTCATGCGGCTTGACCAACGGGTCAGACTGAATTCATTGAAATCCGTCAGAAGACCCTGGCGTTATCGATACAGATCTGATTAGGTGAAAAAATGAATTTCATGAATAGTTAAGACATCAAGACAGAATCTTTTGACAAATACTTATCGGACTGGCCTTATACTGGCAGTATCAATTATAATTGATTGTATGGGTACCACAGTTTGCTGAAGGCCCCTTGGATCTTGAGGCCCTAGGGTTAAGCCTACAAAGCACATAGGTAAATCCGGCCCTGTTACCCACCATATGCCCGCAGTAAGTTAAATGATATTTTCTTGCAGCAGGCCAACTAGGCAGTTTTTTAATAAATTGCGTCGATGTTTTTTGTGGCAAAGCAGTGAAACGCGACAAGAGAGATATACGGATAAAAAAACAGCAAAGCACAGGTATTTCTCTCCAAACTGTGAAATATATGTATTCCTGAACATAGGAATAAACTTCCCAACGAATCGGAGTTGTTGATTGCTAAAGAAGGCTTATATGGGGCAAATGGGAAAGGTTAGTTAACATTGTAATAAGAAAAAGCGCTTGTTACAGCTCTTTAACCTATTCTTCACTTGACGGTTCTTGGGATTTTGATTTCTCAATTTTGATCGAAGGGCTGTTTATGAACTTGAGAAGAGATGCGAAAAGTTAAACAACTATACAAAAATTTGAAAATCCTATCATTACCATGCTTTTCCTTCTTTCATCCATTGGTATCTGCGTTTTCCGAGTAAAACAAAAAAAAACTGAACTACGCACCGGAAAAAAAATAATAATAATTAGGCAAGTTGCTGTAAATAGACTATAATGAAAGCAAGTCAACTGGGAAGCACTAACGCATATCTGTAGTCACTCAACTACTCTTGCAGTGTGTAGAGCGGGCTAACAAAATTGACTTATATAATGCAACAGAAACACTTTTGAAATTGAAGATGCAGACGTGTTTGTCAACACAGCCTGATGAAACATGAAGATATCATTGAGAAAAAATAAAAGTTTGAAGCAAGAAGCGCACTTTGTGTAGGCTGATTTTAAATATATCATTTGAAGTGGTAAAAATTACTCGAATTGTTTTGTACGTGAACTGTACATTTCCACAAGATTTAACAATCTGGCTCTTGTGTTTACAATCTTACCTTACTTGATTTGTGGAAAATTGTTTTATTAAAGATTTAAAAATAAAATTTTAATCATGAAAACCTAAACAAAATTTTTCTAAACATAAACAATTTCATGTTTACCGTTTACTCATTATACACGTAACCAAATTATTTGTTCATCTTTTTTGCACTACTTACCAGTCTTTCTACGGAAGTTTTACAGTTATTCGAAATCCATATTACAATTTTGAGTTCAAGGTCTTGCAAATTTTTATGAGATGCAAAAGTTTAAAGTTTTTATAGAATCTAATTTCTTCAGTAAGTTTGTCGTTTTTGGATTGTCTATTTCACGAAAAGTTCAACTTTCATGAAAAGCACAGAAAAATCTGTTCAGCAATGTTGACGACAAAACAACGCAAAAAACACTCAGTTCTCACATACAGGGCAGTCGTGAAGAAAGCGCTGTGATGTCACGTCACGTGGTCACAGGCACAGAGACTACTTTATGCAGTCGCGATGACGTTAACAGTTTAAAAACCGCTTTCGACTTCTACGCTACGTCTCCGTCTGTCGTCTCAACTGTCGTTGACCAGCGAAATGTTTTTCATCAGAAAGTATAAAAGACTGTGGCTCAGAATGAAACGCGGTCAGTGTAGTTCTGGGTGGACCTAAGTATAGAGTTTCATTAGTTCGTGAGCAGAAAAGAGTCAACCATGTCTAAGATTTATCTTTTCCTGATAGGAGTTATGATTCTTATGGATGAGTGTTGCTTATCTTTTCAACGGAAAGGTGTCCTGAAAAGGTTGAGGAAAACAATCAGAAAAGAATATAAATGCCGAGGAATGGGTTCAAAACATCGCCGGTAAGTATGATGTAACATTTACATTGATCATTTTAGTTGATAAATTGGAAAATTAAGATGTAGTTTGGATTGCTAAAAAGCGTTTGTGAGTAAATAACCTCTTCTACTCTCATTAAAGGCAGACATTCAACCACTGGCTTTTGGTTTGCTTACAATTAATCACAGTTTTCTGTATTTATACAGTTGTCAGTTAAACACTTTTGTCTTGTTAGATTCATTTAATGCAGCTCGCCTAACACATGTGTTTTTGTGTTTTGATTTTGTGTAACAATAATTTGCACAATTGCATTTAGCGCAGTTGAAATTGTTGTTTCTACTCGCTGCAGACTTTTTCACAACAATGATGACCTTAAGTTAGTTGTAAATGTTGTAGTGCAGAGGAGTAAAAAAAGGTCAAAAATTTAGACATTTCAACATAAAACACCTGAATATTCACCCGGACTGTTGAAGGGTTTCAAAGTTTTATATTGTTAATACATATGAATAATCAATTTATGAATTATAATGCCATTATTGACAATGTTTTCAAGCTTGTAGATCCATCTGGATTAACCAAATAAAGTCACAATTAACCCATTTCTCATTAAAATACAAACTTGGTACTCTGAATCTGATCACTCATTCAAGAAAGTTTTATTTTGTTATCAAAAGGTAGAATGGAAGAGTATATTCCGAATTCATTGGTGCGCAGGTGTTGTAAAAAGAGAAATACACAAAGATTAATTGGTCGAGTGTCCGTTTTGGTCCCTACGCACCTGTGGGTTTATGAATTGTCGTTATTGACACCTTTTTATTGTTACTATTGTTACGCGCAGCTTGTGCAAAAGTATCATGAACAACAGATTTCTCATGGAATCCTACGAAGGCCTTCTGAACAGAAGTGATGTTCAGCTGAAAACAGAACTCATTAACATTAATTCTGGGTGTCCGATACCCAGGACAATTACATACTACGAACGACATGACCTTAAGGTGGACGATCGCAGTTTATCCCCATTTAAAGACTTTATTGATTTTAATCTTAACCGGTAAGGAAAATTTTTTGAGTTATGAGCTATTTGTTTCAATTTCACTTGCTTACATTTTTGGGTAGTTTGGTTAAATTGAATACAGTAAACCTGGATTAATCCGAATCTTCGTCAAAACCGGATAAAACTAATGATATGAATGTTTTCTAACGCTTTTCTTTATAAAAAATATTCGGTTTATACGGATTTTTTAATTTTTTAATCTTTTTTTACTGTATTTAAAAAAAATCTTTTTATAATCTTTTATACTTTTTAAATCCGGATCTTCGCCAATTCCGGGTTAAATTTGCTCCTTTCACATCTCGCAATCTGGATTTTTCTGTACATCCACGCTGTTGTGTTCTTAAGTGCACACTGACTGGTCTCTAGGAAAGATTCGACAGCTTTCAGAAGCAACGCAAGAATGCTCACGATCACCAACGAACGTTTAAAACTACGAAAAACGGTCGCAACTGTGCGCAACATTCGGCTAATCGTAGAAACGATTATTACGTCACACACGGGAAAAGCATACACGTTGAGAGTCGGCGTACGATATGTTCGTACTTTGATTTCGGCCCAAAAAACAGCACTTTTCGGTTGCCTTACCAACGCGCTAGCTCCTCCGCCGATTGCGCTATAGAGCTGTTCAAGGGCTCAAACGGATTGGACAGTCTAGTAGATTGCACTCGATAATGTTTTTTTTTGGTTGGCGGGTGCGGATTTTTTGTGACTTAAGTGAAGACGTCATAAGTGAAGTAGTTTTGGGGCCATTTTGGCTCATGTTGCCTGGCCTAGGGCCCAACCGCTAGGCCAAAGTGTCTCGCTGAAGTTTTCATTGTAAACTAGGCTCGAGTCTGAGACTCTTGAGCCTTTGATCGACCTTCTAGCGTTTCTGGTTCAAAAGTTATGATCTAAAAGAAACAAATTAATTAATTATGCAATTAGCTGATTAGTCAAATATTTTTACTAACTTACATCATAATGTTTGAACCGGAAACTCCAGCAGGTCATCCAAAGTATCAAAAGACTCGGATTGTAGCCTAGTTTCCAGTAAAAACTTCAGCGAAATACTTCCACCTAACGGTTGGCGCACAGGGCCAGGCAAAGTGGGCTAAGGTGGCCTAAAAGTCCTCCACTTATGACGTTACTCACAAAAAACCCGCAGCCCCCAAGGAAAAAATTTTTTTTCGAATGCAGACTAGAAGACTTGCCGCGTCTTTTGAGACTTTTACCGGGTCTGTAGAGCATACCGGACCGGAGAAATTCCCACGCAAATCCACGTGCGTTTAGGCGTTTTTTCCGAAAATCCCCGAAAGCAGCCGGACGCCCAAGTATTAACACTCAAGACACGCCGCGGCACAACGGTTTCAGTCTATTGATCAGTGTTGAGTGTACATGTGTAGCGCATTATCCCTGACTGTATTGCTTATATACTGTACCAGTCGCAGAAATCTCTACGTCAGTCCAAAATCCCAGATTTCTTCGCAGCCAAGTAATCTAAAATTACGAACTTAATTGTTCAAAATTGCCTGGAGATGATGGTTACTAGCCTGATGTACCATTGTAAATTCATCAATAAATTCGTTTCGCTTCTAATAAAGTCTGTTGTTGGGTCGTAAATGTGTTCAATTTGGGTGATTTTTGCGGATATCTCAGTACTTAAATTATGTCAGACTAGAAACAACCAACTTCGGATAATCCGGTTCGTCGCCCAAATCGGATGAAGTTATCGATAAAATCGAATCCGGATTTACGGAGATTTATTGCATACAACTTTTCAAAGACTTGTGCTTGTGAGTTATAATGACTATTGCAAAAAAATGCTGTAGAGTTTATAGCCGGGGTCACCAACCTTTTTGAAACCGAGACATATTCTTGGTACAGATTCATGCAAAGGGCTGCCAAGTACCAGTTTCATACACAGACTCCTTAAAAATAAAATTTGTTCAACTTATCTTCAATTATGTTATCATTAATAAAAATTAGAGACATTCATCAATATGAAGACACTGATCATGTTTATGCTATGGTCAGAACAGACCCGCGGGCGACCCACGTGGCCCGCGAGCACCATGTTGGTGATCCCTGGTTTAGACCAACTGATTCAATAAATCAAACAATTTTATCTCATGTACACAGAAATCTAACAATGAATGTGCATTTGATCAAACGTTGTGTAGAAGCTTCAAGGAGCAAAATTTAGTGTGGACATGCTTTTTTGATTTTCGAGTTTTTCAATTCCCACACAAGCGTCCAACTTTTTCGCTCATTAAATAAACGACTTAAAGATCCTGCCAAGTTTGACCTTAGGTACAAGCAACAGCCGCTATCTGTGGAGTTTTAGCTTTTTTTAATGTTTTACTGACCAATGAGGGTGTCATATGCTATTTTAACACCAATGTTTGGTACAGAGTTTCTATCCCTAAGCCACTATCTTCGGTAAAATCTTACAAAAGGTTTTTCACCGACGGGGGAACATTTTGCGGTAGTTGCGATAATCTAAGCATTGCAAAACATTAATGAACTAAAAGCCAATATACGAAAATGCAGAACCTTCGCCAGAAAGTCTTCAAAAAGTGGGCTTTACATTTGTGCGTGAAGGCTTGACATTCTAAAAGTTAACAAAAACTCCACTGAGTTATAGTGTTTCATATTTCAATTTGGGGCGCTTATACCTTTCATTTGGTGGGGATAAGCCCACCAAAGCACCCCCGCGGCAAGGGACTGCGAAACTGTTGTTGTCAACCAATACAGATTTTCAAAAGATTTTATCCAGTCAAAGTTGTGATGTTATTAAAATCTTTTTTTGACCAAAAGTGTAAAAAGAATTGGTTCAGGCGGTTGGAATTGCATATAATACAGTCACTTTGATTGAGACATTCCAACTGACACTCGTTAACAAGAGAAAACCGAGTAACGTCGATTGAATTTTCATGAACCAAAACTTTAACAGAATGCTTGTTGTTTTCTTGTTTTGGAAATGTTCTTCATAACCGTGATTGCATCAGGTTTATCCAAATGTTGCTGTTTTAAGCTGACCTAGAAAATTGCAATACTATTTGCTTCAGTGGCCAGAGAGCAAGTTATTACTGTACTCGTGTTACCTACCAGGACTGAGGAGTCGGAAGTCCCGTCATACGACTCCGACTCCTGGCAATTTCGATTATCCGACTCCGACTCCGACTCCAACTCCAACTCCGGCCCGACTCCGACCTTCAGCTGTAGTAGTTACTTAAAGTGATAATTTTTTTCAGATGAATTCATAAACCCTACTTGCACTTTCCAGGAATACGGAAACTTGTTTTGAATCGATGTAAATGCACGTTCATCTCTCACTTTTGCAAAATGCGATCAAGCAGAAGTTAGTCTTTTAATTTTACAGAAAAAAGTACTCATCTAAAAAAA
>Ga0210059_1001821_pt1 | contig 32592 bp, 18 predicted proteins | sample Ectturendosymbi2_FD_188042 | JGI IMG/M metagenome (GOLD analysis project Ga0210059, IMG submission 188042) | Ecteinascidia turbinata endosymbiont from Florida, USA - Sample 2 (SPAdes) (version 2) | ecosystem: Host-associated > Tunicates > Ascidians > Unclassified | place: Key West, Florida... | reverse complement strand
CAGCAAAAAGAAAATCAACAACAACAAAAAATGAAAACAGCAATAAACAGTCAATTCATGCACGCAAAACACACTAGAATCTAAAACTGATGTTGCACTTACAGTATATACTTTTCTGACTAAATCATCGTTACATTATCGTAAATCCAAGTTGTACAGCCCTAACCTTAGCGTCATTCCTTTCATCGTATAGGATTATCAGCCACTATATTCATTAACCAGTTTGTCTTTTAACTGCCTCTTGAAGGCAGGTAGCGAAATATCATACAAGGAAGGATCAATGGAGTCCCAGATTTTTGGGCCAAGGTGTTTCAGAGATCTTTTGGCTTTGACTGTCGAAGCCATTTGCCAAATGTATCCACCTCGTGTGGCAGCACGTGTTGCATGGGAGTGGGCCTGATTTACGGGAGTAAACAATTGATCAAAATTGACAGGAATTCTACCCCAGTGCAATCTATGCATGAACTTGCCTATTTCAAGAATGTGTATATCCTCAATTTTAAGTAAGTTTAACTTTTTATACAATGGTGAGACTCTTGACTTTATTTCTAATAAACTTTATTTCTAATAGGCGATTTTATATTAATACTGCCAGCACAGTCAGGCGGCAATCACTGTATTCCGTGGCCTTCAATCTGTTTTTGTCTGCGGCACCTTAGCAACGCTGTCGTTTTCACGCGACCCACCACACCGAATCACTGAAACCTAACCAATGGAAACGTATAGGGTGCACTAATTGTATGCATTAGTTCCAACAAAGTCGTTCTCAGTTTTGGAAATTTAGCAGCACGCTTGGAACTGTAGTGCCGCAGCGCAACGATTTAGAAGCACCAGCCTTTTCCACGTGTAACCATGAATGGCGCAACACTATGCTTGAAATATGAAGTGGTTTGTCCTGATTTTACTTTTATATATTCTGTAGGTGTTGACTGATATACAAATCCAGAAATATGAAATCTTGCTGAGGCAGTTCAACGATTCCTTCGTTTTTGCTGAAAAAAAATTTAATGAAGCAAGTGTGATTCAGTTCATACGCATGATCCCCGTGCACCGTTTACCGATAAAATGGCAGGAAGCGCTGATAAGAAACGTCACTCAAATCATTTCCTGTCTTATGCTTTTGTCATATTGAAACAGCTTACGCTTGAGTAGATCTTTCCTCGACATCAGCATACATTGAATTGCTTCTGGTTTTCGCAGCGTTACCGTTTACAGAAAACCTACTAATAGTGACTGGTATTTAAAATTTCGTTTATAACACCGTTTTCGATGCAAGCATTCTGTCATCACCGCAATATTTAATCGAGCTGAAACTTTAAGGAATTGTTTTGAAAAACAAGTAGTCGAAGTAAAGTGCATAACATCTGCTTAAATAACATTGGTCTTCTTGACTGGATCTTGTGTCCTGGATGTAAAAATGATCAAAAATGTTGTTGTTCAATACTTCTCAACTCCTACAGGGAGAAGGTGCATAGAATTTCATGAAATTAAAGGATTGGTACAACCATCGCAAGAATTGGTGAGGTTCTCACAGTTTGTTTCATAAACCTCCTGTACACCCGAAAAGGCACTGTGCAGGTGCAATCTACAGGAATCCCTGAAAAGATTGTAGCTTGTGATTTGGAGTAGCGGTTGTTTTGAAGTCCCTTGTAACAAACATCTGTCAGTCATACGTAACAATTGTTTAAAAAAAGCTCTGTGACATCATTGGTGTTTGACAACGATCACAACATGGGCTGGACTAAATCTAACATTTTAGAATGGCAGACTGACTTCTAAACGACTTTTTTGTGAGTTGTTCCAAACAAACCTTAGTGGGCCCACTATGAATGAAGAGACCGCAGGTGTTTTCCTTGTGTTTGAAAACTGTGCATGTTTGAATACATGCTTGCCTGGTATTAGTTCGTTGTTGTTTCTTTGCGCATCGCGTTTCCGCTGATACAGTATGATGCTCAGCGGTAGGAACACCTCATCTACGTGCTTTTCCATGTTTCAAATATTCTTCTATGTTCTTGTTGCACTGCTTCTTCTACGTCATGCGGATGTTTTTTTTCGCCAAGCTGAGGGGCCAGCAACCCTTTTTAAAAAAAGAGCCATACTTCTTCATCTTCCAGCATAGAGGATGTCTGAAGAACCACGTAACGTTGACACCGTTTCATTTTTCATGCGACGTCACGGTGACATACGCTAAAATGTAATTAACTCAATTCTAATAATAATCAAATGAAAATTTAAAATCCAAGTTTTATCAGATCCAGAGAGCCACTTTACAGAAGCGGGAGACAAGACCCGCATGTTGTCCGCAGCCGCAGCTTGACAACACCTGCTGGCCTAATTAGTGGTAGGGTTCGCCAGTGCTGAACAGCTTATCACGGCGTCTTGCTCGTTGCTGTTGGTGTGTGTGACTCGTTCCAAGCTGCTTCTAAGACATTTAGTGCAAACTTCCTCCCTAATGACAGAAGGTACTCGCATGCCACAGATCCAAAACCAGTTCATCGTAAATACTCTTTAGGTCACTGGACGATCTCCTTTTACATAGAACGTAAAAGAAGGAAGTTTCGGGCACTTTGCATTGTCCAGTTTCAAAACGTCCAACTCAGTCACACAAAGAACGTGTCAGGTGTGTGGGCGTCAAGAGCAAGAAGCTCTCTTTGTATTCCTGGCAACACAAAACTATGATGCTTCGAACAAATGTTGTCGCCAAAGAGCTGAAACGGAAAACGCGGAAATTTCAAACAAAGCGTATTGAATTTGAATTAAGCAATTATCTTTCAAAGATTGCACGAAACGTTCCGCCTAACACAATAGTAAGATTTTGATTTACAAATTGACATTAACACTTAGATATTGCCATAGTAGAAAGGCATTTACTGGATGAAGAGGCGGCATTCCTTTGTACTCAAGTTTGTCTGAGATCACGACACTATTTCATTTCACAGAGTATCACTGTTAGTTTTATGTAAACATGAATGTCAGCCTTGAAAAAAGCAGTACACGCTCTTCTTTTCATTTGAATTATCGTGGTTTTGTGTAAAATTGTGATGTTTCAATAATCCACAAAAAGTACGTCTTAACTCGGAAGCTTTCTCATGTAACATTTTATGCTCTCTCTTTATTTCTTCCATTTGTTTTCTCATAACATGTTGCTTTTTGGGAAGAGAAAAAATATTAGCCTTTATGCATGGTTTTGAGACCGTATTGTGTTTTTTCAATAGCTTAGAGACTAAAAATTCATAAAAGTACAACGAGTGAAACAATTTTGATGAACATGTAATGAAGCAAATTGAGATGAAAATATGAACAGTGTGTCGCGATGACTGTTTAGATTCTTGATCAGACTGTTTAGAGAAACAAACTAATTTTTACAAATAACTGCAAAGGTCACCAAATGTGAACATTTAGAGAAAATTTACAAATCTGCGGCTTAAAATGCTAAGAATGTGATCTCAAGTCTTGAGAATTATACACACTCAGGCCCACCTCTAATAATACCATTAGTCACTTCGATTTTTACAGTTCTACTGGGCAGCTGACATCATGACCAACTACGTAACTGCACTCCACATACTCTCTTTCGCCATCATCCGGTACATTTCAATTCAGTATCCGACCACGTTCAACAAAATGAGATTTGTGCACGCCAAGGTGAGGGTAATTTAATGTGAAATCCAGTGAACTGATATGTGGTGCCTCCCTTCGCATAAAAATGCGAAGATGTTTGTTTTAAAATTCGGCTGCTTTTTATCATCTGAACCGAAGCCATACTGATATCAGCCATACTGATATCAGGTGGCATTTGTCTTTTGTGCTGCCAAATGCGAATCACCGCCATCATGTTTCAAATTCTCCTGTTTCTGATAACATTTCTAGAACTAGAGAAAACTTGGAAAGAAGAGTTAAACGTGGACATTTTGCGTATCACAAAAAAATTGCATTGAAAACAGGGGAAAGAATTGCAATGAATTGGAAACTCTCATTCTGGGTGATTTAAAGTATTCTCATTTTCGGCAAAATTCAAATAATTTTGCTGTTGAATTTTGAAACGCGGAACATCAGACTGCAAAATATGCTAGTGTTGTGGTTTATGGAAACATAGGACCCAATCAATACATTTTATGATCAAGACTTCAATGTCGCCTTGATTGTTCGGTGCCAACACCATAACCCTCAACCCTCAGATGACCGACTCAACGTGCACTAATGATTTAAAACGTTTGCAAATTTTCAATCGGTTTCATCAAATCTGTAATCTTGCTGAAATTTCATGATGTCGTGCTGAGACTGTAAACAAATACTTTCGAAACGTCGACCATAATTTTTGTTCATATCACCAACTGATGCGTTATCTGCTTCTAGTCGTAAAGATATTTTCGGAACTTGATGGGAATCTGAGTCTGCTGTTGATGAGCTTCGGTTTTTCACAGTGAAATATGTTTTTTTTTTCAAAGTTCAATTGAGGTTTCTAAAGGAAACAGAGAAATCCGAAATAGTAAGTGTTTGATGGAAAAACGCAGTGATGTATAGCAGGGAGGCCAACTGGTTTTAGCCTGGGATCGACTAGAACGTTTCTTGTGAACTCGCGATTGACCGGTCGGCGATAAAGAAACAAGTTCAAAATGCCGAAGTTGACTATCGCACATGCAACTACAGTGTACCATTGCCTTAGTCAGTGATGCATGGAAGGCAAAGTATCTGTACGTCTAAATCATGATTGTTACGCAACAATAGGGAAACAAATTACAACATCTTCGCTGCATCTGTCGTGCTAGCCCAGAGGTGGGCAAACTACGGCCCGCAGGCCGCATACGGCTTGGGAGGGCATTCTCTGCGGCCCGCAGGGCAGTCACACGTACATACATATTTGGAGCCTATGTTAACGCAATTTTATCGATTAGATTAGAATTATCAAGTTTTTTTCCACACGTTTCATTCGAAACTGCATTTTTACTAAATCGGAAGTGACTATTGCTACCTTTGTTTTGTGGTAGCTCATGTAAAAGTTTTTTAAAGTTTTTAAAGCGATTGTGGGTGTAATATATGTAATACGAGCATGCGGCCCTCGGTAGCAATAAAATATTCAATGTGGCCCTCCGTACAAAATGTTTACCCACCCCTGTGCTAGCCTATGGTCAACCATCGCAAGAGGCACCAACGGATAGACATGACCAACCAATCGATGGCTAATTTTTATCTACTGTCTGGAATATTGATTGAAAAGTCTTCTTTTAAGTATCTCGTCAATTCAACGTAAAATCAAGCGCGATCGAACAACTGACACTCGGCGATCAACCTGTTGCTCACCACTGATGCAAACTATTCCTCTTCCATCGTTTGAGCGAGTTGTTACGACCCACCCCTTGGCCGCACTAGATCTAGGTGTAGGTGTTGAGCAACCAGTCGATTGTCTCCAAGAACCTTCAGGCAGTCCAATCCAAACGGAGGTCGATAGGTTGGCAATGGAGGACAACGTGGTCGGCGGTTTGTTCTTCTGCTCCACACACACAGGCCGCAGAAGGGGCCATACTAGATTTGCATAATCAGGAGAGGAAAGATCCGATATCGGTGAGAAGGCGGTTAAGCAAGGCCCACGCTGTTCATAGAAGATTCATTCTAGACGGGTGGTTGCCAATGACAGGGATAAACGTACGGAGTGTCGCAGTGTTCTCCAATCACTCCGCATTCCATCGGTGATCCGGCCAGAGCGCCGCACTTCTGTTGTTGTCATCAGATGAACGGATGAGTTATTTTGTAGCGGTGCAAATGGTTGTCTCGATTTGAGAAACAATTCATTCCCACTCTGTGGACAGGTGAGTCCTGAGAGGAGCAGAGGTCCAGGCTCCATGGCTTGGCGTGTTAGAGACAGCGTTGCTACTTTGCGACGAAGCTCAGCAGATTGGATGCTTGCGAGGATGGGAAGGTTGTCCGTTAGTGTTGGACACAAGCATCCAGTCACAATTCGCAAAGCGTTGTTGATGGCAGGGTTAATGCGGCAGGTGTGAGGGGGAGCGCAGTTTTGTTGTTGTCGTTGACTTTTAGCTCAGGTTTTGTTTCCTTGTTGTTGAGGTGGAAGACTGCAGGCACTGTTTTTGTAGTTTTCCAGCTTCCTGGTCTGGAGGTATTCACCTGCTGTTGCCATATCTTTGCTGTTTCACTTCTTCCACTGCCGGACAGTCTCCATCAGCATGCATGAGTGTTGTCAGCGTATGGATAGCCTGCTTTCTGGCAGTCGCAGTTTCACCCTTACCATCGGCAAGGACAAACGGAGTGGGCTACAACGGTCAAGGTTATGGAAATAGCATTACGTGCTGTGTTTGGAAACGTGCTGAGATTCGAAGATAAGTACTGGACATGACATCAATTTACAACCGATGCGGTTGTGGTTCAGGGGTTCTGCAGGTTTTGGAAAACTCGAATGCCCTTAAGGCATCGCATTCCCTTGTCCAATCTGGCCCGTAATGGTGACGATTGACATGTCTCCATGGATTAAAAATACTCTTTCAACGGCAGACTCCGTTCCAAAGCCTTTCAAGGAATTCAGTCCACGTATTGGGAACCAATAGACAGGTTGGAACAATTTCCCCATCCTGGCTGACCCAGCAACTGAACTTGAATCCAATATATTGGTCACGGCTTTCGTTGGGAGTCTCTGGGCATGCTAAGCGCAGTCCACTGGTAACTGGGCACGTCAGTGTTTCTAAATCCAGCCAAGAATCACTTGGGATTTTTCTTATAATGATTATATCCTTTCTCGTAGACGTTCTACAACACAGCCGCAGATAATTATGCTGTATTTAATAATTCCTCCACACTGTATGTCAGGACTGCAGTCTCAAATATCTTGTAGTACAATTTCTCGGTTTTGCCAGTCTTTTAGGTACTACACAACATACTTCCGAAAAAGAACGCATTGTTGTTATCATCAGGGAGATGACAACCTTTCAAACATTTCCTGATTTGTTTCTCTATAGATTTGCTTTACAGTTAAATATGGGATCCAAAATTAAATAGATCTTCAAGGAAAAAAGTTGAAAAAATTTAATCAACATGAAGTTTTTTATCACGGCTCCAATACACAAATTTCACAAACCGATGGAATAAGCTCTAATTGAAGCACTGAACAGTCCCTGTGAGGTGCTTGTTTGCAGAATTTTTTCTTGGTATTTTTGGATATCATGCCCTGGTCAACGATTGCAATTCCATTCAAGTGCAAGTTTGTTGTCTTGCTGTGTTTGGCAATTTCTGTATTGTATTATTTCTTAAGAGTTCTTTTCGTTGTTGGCCGAAGCAGGATGATGCAGCGGGAAGATCAGTATGTTTTTGAAAATGTCTTGATTTGGTGGTATGCTCCAGTAGGTTTCTTTAATTTCCTCTTTGCTCTTGAAACGAGTAACTACTATATATCCTTCCTGACAAGTCGAATTTGTGTGGAAGCTAAACACCAAGGAATGGACACTTTGAGTCACATTTTCAATTGTATTGGTCTGACGAAATGTTCTCCTGGTAGAAATTGCTTTTTGGTATCCACGAATTTCTTAGAAAAATATGTACATCCTCCAGGTGAATCCAAGTTTTTTAACGATAACCTAATCTTTAACTGCAAACAATTCAATTCAAAGAATACAATCAGTTTTGGATTTCGAATTCCGGTCAAATCGTAATGTCAATATTTCCGATTTCTGGTCCAGGCGGATTCATTAGCAAAAAACAATGTCTCAAGTCATTCGTAACTATTTCCCGCATTAGTCACTTGGATTGATCAAACCTGTTGCTCAAGAAATTTTTTGAAAATCTCTGTTTTCAAATAAAAATGTGCATTTGGATTGACAAAAATAACGCTATTGAAAGTGCGTAACTTGCGACAGGAACAAAAACATTTTGTACAAAATCATTAAATCTTATACTTAGTAGTGATAATGCTTTCCAAATCATTAGTTGCGCTCATCCTTGCACAAGTGGTTCAGCAATGACTAACAGCAATGGATTATCAAACCCATTAGGCCTACAGCAGAGAAGACACTAAACGCATACCAGATGCTCTGTTTCCATTTTGAAGTGGATCCTGTAGTCATGATGGACAACACACTTGGTAGCTTGTCTGCATGTTACTTTCTTTAGTTTTTCCCTGTACTTGTCATTGCCCATGAGTTCGGTTGAAATTGAGATGCAGCAGCCAGCAATTCTTTTATGAGATTGTCAAGGTTGTCTAACACGGTATACCTAAATTCAAGGTTTGGATGGGAACAATCTGGATCGTTTGCTTCGTATGTGGTTTCATTCCTTTCGCTATTTTTTTCGGAGTCCAAGTTCCTGATCGTCTCAGCGACCAACCTAACGCAAAGTGGCCAGCATGCACTCTCAAAATCGAGTGGTATATATCAAAAATGTTTCAAATATTCAATACTGCTATCGTAATTACTGTTTTGTTTGCCTTGAAAACTTTGTATTGACAACGCTTTGTTCGTGTGTGAAGTTCAATGCAACACATAACTTTAATGTCGCTTGATGAAGTTTGAAAGAGTCAGTGTTGCTGAAGTTGTTTCATTTACCGAATAATCAACGTATCTGGTCATAATGAAACAAACAAGTGTTCAAACACTTTGTGAATACGAACAGAAAATAAGGAATGAGGATTGCAAACATGAAGTGTCTATTCTCTCTGACCATGCATTGGGTTTTGTCTTCTTTAATGTCTCTTTGCACTTTTTCTTGTTTCATTAGTTCATGCGCGCCAAACGTCGACTGAAATATGATGTATTTTGCAGGTACGACCATTTCAAAATTTACCAAATAGTTGGCGTTCCTATATTCTTGTACGCTCCGACAATTGGAGTGATTCTGATGAGTGCTCTTATTGCTGTCAGCGTCAGATCACACACACGGCACAGTCAATCGATTGAAACAATGCAGAAGAGGCTGACAAAAGAAAAACAAGCGATGTTGCAACTGGTCCTGATTGTGATGTCTTTCCTGATTGGTTACTTGCCTTTCACAGGTAAAAATATATGGGTTGCGCACTATATTGAAGTCAGGAGCTGAACGCTTTTTGAAGGCCGAGGATTTTAAACAGCAACCACTGAGAAATTTTCAAATATAAAAACAGGTTGCAAAAAATTTGTTCACAGTTTACAACTTTTGGACAGTTCAACCACGTGCCAATACACAAGATAACAGAGTGATCGACTATTGGTTTGGAATGATCCAGTATTTTTTCCTGCGTTTCTCGGAATGCCTCAATCCTATCTTTTACAATCTCGGTTCAGCAAAGATGAGGAAATACACTGCTGATTTCCTTCGGAAACATTGTCGATTGCATGCAGTAGATCTAAGAGACTGGTCACGTTCAAGAGTCAGCTCTACCCAATCAGTGAATACAAACGACATGGGCGTGTAAATCTATGTCGCTAAATATTACTTCCACTTCCAGCGAATGCTACACAACTTTTCATATCCACAATGATCCGTTATTTTGTCCAGAGTAGTGTGTGTCTTATCTTCGGCATTGACGTATTATACTTTACAAGGTTTGTCTACACATGTAGATGTGTTGCGTGACGCATATTTGGAACACACAAATTACTTGCATGCTTTTCAAGGAGGGCTCACTCTGTCCACTCTTGCATTAAAATAACGGATTCATCCCAAATCTTAATCGTGGTCATACGTGCAAAGCTTCTGCTACCGGTGCAGTATATTTTCTTTAACTTGAAACTGAAAGTAAACTTGCCACTTAGGAACAAAATTTTTGTACTGGTACGTTTCTGTGGCAACTACCAATTTCTTTCCACAATATGCATGTGATTCGTAAAATACAAGCAAACAAGTTCTGCTTTCCCTGCAATACCTGGCAGATAAAAACTTTTGCTCGTGAAACTGACTACGCACATCTACTCTATGCTGCATTTTATGGTGTTCATCATTGATAACAATCGCTTTTTTGTTCCTGTGACATATATTGGAATGTCAGCATCAGTTTAAGACTTAATTTACTTTCAACATGTCTGAACTGACGGAGTGAAACAAGAAAATATCACAAACTTAACATCTTTTTCGATTTTCAGAACCTTGTATTTTTTGCAACATGCCCATGCGCCATTGATGCCAAGATTTCAAACTTACCTGAAGTAGCACAGAAAAGGTTGCCTAAATTGAAAACCTGGCATTTCCAAAACTTTTATGACTTGCTCTAAGTTATCATCATTTGCTGGTTGTTACTGGTTGTTCTAATAATAACAGATCATCTACTATTCTATGTTCCTGTTCAGTCAATTTTGGATAAATTGGTGCAATAGTTTCGGTTGCCTCATCATATGAAGGTAATGCCCCATCGTCTAATAAATTTTGATCTACTTTGAAAGGTGTTGTGTCATCACATTTTTGAGATATTATATACCAGTGGTGGCCAAACTGCGGCTCTCGAGCCGCATGCGTCTCTTCGAACCCTTGCATGCGGCTCTTTGAGCTTTCCGAAGAATTATATACTGTTTTTTTATTTTTTATTTCTATTGCAAAATGTATAAATATTGTAAAGTGGTACTGTAGTAGCTAGGGTGCCCTGCAGTATTACTTTTGCAAGTTGTTCCAAAAAGAATTATGATGTCACAGAAGCGCAGATTGCAAATAAATTTGTGCTTTCAGGTTTTTATGTTGCGGGTCTTTGTAACTTGGGTTCTGCAACATGTGGCTCATAAGTAAAGCAGGTCTGGCCTGTTATGTACTCATTTGTCAGTTATTGTCGTTTATTTGGTTTGATGCATCAGTGTTTGCAAGTCCTACACTTCTGCTGCAAAAGGCAGTGCTACCACCACAAGGCCTGAAAAGACCCGAATCGGGTCCCTAGAAATGAAAACCGGGTCCCTAGAATCAGAGAAAATCGGGTCCATACAGATCCATATCGGGAACCTACCAATTTCCCTAAAAAATACCTCTTGAGATAAAATATGTTTAGTCAGATTGTCATATTCCTTTGCAATTTTCGGAAGTTCTCGCGATTTTTGTTTTGGTAGGGTCAATATTATCTGAACCATGTTGAAGGTTATTTTAACTTAGCTTCGAAGGCACTGGATTTCCAGCTTTAGATGCAGTTTTTTGTTTTTGTGAATTAAAAATGTCGAAAGTTTTGCTGATTAATTGGATATTGTCGCTTTTGTGAACACCAGTTTCTTTCAAACAGATACATGCAAGAATGAAAGTTATGAAAGCAGAGGTGAATCAGCTGATTACTCTAAAGCTTGCAGTAAGCAGAGAGCTTTTAATCGGTGACCAATGAAACAGTCTATGAAAGGCATCATAGCAGTTAATTTTCATCATATTAAGGCCCAGGGCCAGGTGAAGTGGTCCAAGGTGGCGTAAAAGTCTTCCATTTATGAGGTCATTCACAAAAAGTCCGCAACCACCAACCAAAACATTATTTTCGAGTGCAGACTAGAAAACGTACTGACTCCTTTGAGCATTTGAACTGCTCTCTACCGCTTTGGGCGCCAGAGTTACACTCGCCAGGTGCGATCCGTATTTTTTTGCGCGAAATCCTCGATGCCGGCCGGACGTGAAAGTATTAAGAATGTAGAACGTATTTCTATTTTAAGGTTATGAATTGGGTTCTTGTTTTTTCCTTTACGCTCTTCTTTTTCCATCTACCTTCAATCGTATAAATAACCTTTACGCGTATTTGGGTTTGAACCTTGATTACCGAAGGTTGTTCTTAAAGTTTTGACGTCGAACTAATTCAGGCGTTCAATAAATTTGTGCATGGATTTAGGGCCTGATTGGGTTGATATGAGTGCCTTCGATGTGAATGCCTTCGTCGTAATTTGCAGTAAACGACGAATTTCATGCACAAATTTGGTTCCGAATAAACAAACTGGAAATTATGTCGCCATGAAGTGGTCTCCTTTAATCACATCAAAACTGAGATATTCAAAATTCTTCTGCAGGGCAGAAACGTCGGGACCATTAGAGCATGAAGAGATATTTATTCATCAGTAAATCAAATGAAATAAAGACTTTCTAAACTCCGTTTAGTTTTAATGACTTTCTAAACTCCGTTTAGTTTTAATGAAACTTTCTAAACTCTTTCCAAATAAACTTTCTAAACTCCGTTTAGTTTTAATGAAACCATGCTATAGTACACTGTTGCAGTCCAGCCCATTGCATATTTCTCGAAGATTTTCAAAAACAGCAGTTTTTAGTAAGGAGATTTGCGGGACTGAGGGACAGATACAGTTGTATTTTCTCGTTATTTTGACATTAGGTGCAAGCAGGACCGGTTTTAAGCCTGTTTGACCGATGTCGTCAAATTGGGCCCAGCACCTTGCGGGATTAGTGTGACGGTTTGAAACATGTTCTGTATTTTAAGCATGTCAGGCTGCAACGTGAAGCGTGCCTTGGTTTGTTTCTATCTCGTTTGAAGATAGCTCATTTTAAGAACAAACTGTGCACTACTGTTCTTACAAGAATGTCGGTATAGTAGCAGGAAATGGCTTCCTCTGGCTATTGATTTCATGGAGATCAAGGTGCCAAAAGTGAGATGTTATGAGGTAGCTTACAAGTTAATTTAAGGCAAACAGGTAATGACTTAGCCAGGTAAGTTTGAAACTAAATCTCTGTTTAGTTTGCAAAAAGCTGAAAACAAAAAATCGTTTAGGCCGGGAATGTACACCCGCAAGGCGTCTGTGAGAAAATTTACCAGAAGTTACGAAGACCGAAACAGGGCCCATCAGCTTCTAGGGCTCTCGTTAAAACTCATAAAGCTTGTGTAATGTGTACGTACAAACAAGAATATAGATGAAACAGATGCCATGTTAAGATTAAGAAATATATTAATAATAATAAATTGCTATACTGGAAACTGACTTACACTAGTAACTATAAGCTTGATTACAGAAGTCCGTACTCTCATTCTCGCAAGCCAAGTACGCTATATACTGTTGTGAACAAGTTTTGTTCCCAACACGACTTGACCAATATTCCAATAAAAAGCGGCACAGAACAAAAAGTCTATGATGCATATGCAGCAAAGGAAATAAAGGAGAACGCAGTGAGCAATTCTTATGAGACAGCATGCATGTTAAGCAGCAAGGCAAGGGATTTATGATAGTCCCATGATGCAACGAACAGCAGAATGCACGAATGCTGCAAGACGAAGTGACATGCAAAACAAGGTTATGAGAGCTGAAGGAAGCCGACCAAAGAGCACCAAGAGTAAAAGCACGAGGAGCAAAGTGGCGCGAGATACAAGAATGACAGGAACGGAGCCCTCAAGCTGAGGAAGTGGGCGGCTCTAGAATGCCAGGCACCAGCGACTGCGAAATGCGCCAGAACAGTCTAGAACCGAAGCTATCATAAGTAAACTAAGAAGTTAGGCTTCCCGCCAAGAACGCCTGGGAACCACGGACATAAAGACTAAACTAATCAATGACGCACTTCCCTGGTGGGAGCAATACAAGAAACAACCTTTTAGACTATAAATATACCGGGAAGAAATCCACAGATTTCAGACTACCTTGTGGTCTCGAAGATGGATCTCAACGTTGGAACTGAAGACATGTACGCTTGGTCATCTGTGCAAAGTTCTGTTCGTTCGTTCTACAAACTCTACGATGCTCTGTTCGCTTGCTCAACAAAAATGAAAGTTTGTTCTGTACGTTTGATCTTCAACTGAACGTGGTTATGATCAGCACGATCAACATAAGTACGATTGTTCTTCGAACTGACGACTCAAGCACCCGTGTTGCTCGAACGGACCTTATATACTGAAAAAGTACTTCATTTAACTAAATAATCAGTGTTCTTTTGACCGCATTAATTTTATCATGCTATTGTTTGTGAAATGCTTAACGTTCTAAATTAAATATCATATTTACAAAAGAATTTTCTCTTGTGTTGACTACCGGGTAAAATATAGGTAGGTTAAACAAACATGAAAGATTTGCGATAACTTACCTTGGTGTCCGTAACGAACCCATGTATTAATTGCGGCGTCAACATACGCTCTTTGACATGTCTTTCACATTCCTGACCCAACAGTGATTCACATTAAAAGATACAATAATATCAACTACCTGTAAGATACCTCTTGTGTCCCGCACTCGTATGTTCTATGCACACCTGCAGCTGTGCATTGCTAAAAACTGTTACTGTATGCATGTATTTCGCTTCTGATACTGGTCTACAAGAACTGAATGCAGGGTTTTTATATCATAGGAATCAGGGGTCGGAAAACACCGGGTCGCGAATCTCGACCCGGTGCCTGTCCGTGAGGCATTTACACTGGGCCGCTTTGGCATGGGTCTACAGGAAAGGGACGGCAGGTCTGGTGTTGTTCCGTCATATTTATCGGCCATATCTTAAAGCCGATAAATATCGCGAAGTAGGTCCGTAAAAATTTTTGGAAAAACGGTTGTCGGCGCTAGACTCCTGTGCGGGGTGAAACATTTTCCCCGCTCCCGCCCTGCACCTGTGGAAATTTGAGAAATCTTCCCCGTGCGAAAACCACTGAAAACCCATGCAACGTGTTTCAGAGCTGGTTGCTATTTATTCAACAGTTCATTTCAAAGCCAAGAGAAGCTCATAAAAAACACTGTGAAGAAAAATCTGAGACCGTTTGGTTGACATTGAGCGCTTTGTTTTAGCTTCAAAAGGACTGTTGAAAAAGTGTATATCGTTCATTGACGAACACTTTTAATTTGCTTTTTTGCTATTCATAACATGCCCAGTCACACCAAACACTTGTTTACTCACAGCGCTAGTTGCCATCAACCAGAACGTATTCCTTGCAAGATCACTGAGAGCTGGAAGCTCAAATCCGTGATCTTCCCAACAATGGAGAATAATGCCGCACTCTTTTACCACAAACTCAATGCAAATTGAATTTCTTGCTCATACGTTTTTCACATGTACTACGTCAATGTTCAGTTAAGAAATGAAAAAATATTGTGTTTTTCATAGTTGCATCCTACGAAGAAATTTCCAAACGGGGAGAGTGTTGAAAGACCTTGAATTATGCAGGCTGATAAAATTATTGCTTTTCAAGTTTTGCAAATATTTCAGTTTGAACACAGCCAGCCCATTATCAAAATGTTGATTTTGCAACTAGTCTGATCTTCGCACAAGGTTTTGTCGTTGGCATGAAAATTCAAAGAATCTTTTGGAAGCAACACGGACTGACTTGAAGCAATGAGGGGTCGCAATCAAGTTTTCTGATTGAGCCCTGCAGTTTCTAGCACCGGCTCTGTGTGCAAGAAACTTCACTCTCACACTAACACAGTATGTCACGCAAATCACGGGCAGTTATATTAAGTGTTTCTGAACGTAAAAACAGCCACGTGATTTTCACTTACAAACGTAACAGTGATGTTTTGCTTATAAGGATGGTTCGAAATTTCCAATTGTTTTGAGAAATATTCGCTACAATTTTTACCTGCAACGCAATATTGCTTGCAAAATCTAAACTTCCAAATATATGTAAACGTAGTCTTTCATAACGTTTTCGAGCAAAATATTGAAAATATATTTAACGTCTGTGCCTTTACGAACGTTTGGACATGGAACTGATCCACGGATCGTTGGGAGTTTGACTTTCTTTCAAGGTGTGTCCATATCTTGCAACAGTTTTGTGCGCAATGCAAGGTTGGTAAAGTACAACAACCTGTTAATATCCGCTAAGACCACGTGAAAACACGGGATAGTGGTACGAATTTTCGATCAGCGTGTCAACCTCCACCTAAGCAACTGCAAAAAGATACAATGCTAATTGCGAAAAAAATAAACAAACATATACACAAGTTTCTAAGAAAGCAAGAAACTGATCAGTTTCACATTAGGAACTTCATTTATTAGAAACAAGAAAACGATGTGAGTGAAAACTACGAAAAAATACCTGAATCACTGAGCTTCTTCAAACGGAGATTGTCATTATTCCAGGAGTTGCTGTTGTGTATCGCATGGACGTATAAATAATTAATGAAATTTAAAAGGATATACAAAAATGGAGCACAATTTTCAGTCCCTTATAACATTGCTCTAGACTTAGTATATACTATACGTGTAAGTTTCAATCAGGCGATTGAGGTATATTTTTTTCAGAAGCAGGTAACATAACTTTCTGTCGCGAGGTACAATTTGCACCAGAACTATTTCCTTTTTGATTGAGACAAGTTTGTCTGAGAACGTCGCTCTACTTGTCATATTAAATGCATGAGTGGCGGATGGATTTTTTTCCAGTGGGGGAAAATATTGGAATTTTCCAGGGATGGCCAAATGTTTTTTCCAGAGGAGCCAAAAGTGCTGAAATTTCATTTTACCTATTCGACACTAAGAAAACAACCTTTTCTTGTTGAGACTTTTAGATAAAAAATGTAACATTTCAAAATTCAAGAGCTGAAAAGGACACCTGAACCCACTTCCAATGCCCATGATTGCATTCATTGAACCTTAATGATGCGTGTGGTTTTACAAAAACATAGTTTAGTTCGTGTAGCTTGTTCTGCTTCAGTAAATTTCTCTGCGCTCAAACAATTTTGCGATACCTACGCCAAGCGCATGTGCACGGCATATTGGCTGCACTGCACATTGTGTCCTGCAGCGATTTTCACCGAAATTCTTTGTTTTGTGGTGGCTTTGCAACATGATTTCACCAATTCCTATTGACTTGCGTACACATTACGTCAACACTGTACAGGGAGCATCCAAGAATGCTCATGTTTTTAATCACAGATGGCCGGAGTCACATTTCATTTTCGGCAACAACATGAGTCTGTGTGGTCTTTATAAATGTCATTGCTTCAGTGCAAACATTGCTGAATTTCGGGTGCATTGATGGTTGCTGGAGTTTGAACCGGCGTCGGATGCACAAATTTGAAAAATTTCGGACCCGGATCTGGATTCAAAATTACGGAACAGGAGCGGAGTCCGAATCTGAAAATGCGACACTCACCACCACAGTTTTAAACTGAAAGGCTTTCACGTCTGAAAGTTAGTATTTGAATGTGCAACCTTATCTAGTCATCAGCTGTACACAGACCGATTCAATTTGATCGCAATACGAGGCAATGCATACAATAACCTTGTTTGAATCCTTCAAAAGGTCGGTAAAGCGGAAACAATCAAAACATTCGTGCCACCTTAAGTTCTGTTTAAAGAAATGGCTGCTAAAAATGTTTTTATTTATGATTTGTTTCTTTTATTGCTTGTTTTCGTTGTTGCCATTAAGATTCAGTTCATTTGACACACAAGGATTTCCTTCTGTTTCGTTTGTAAATTTATTTCTGCAGCAATGGCGGTATACTGCTTAAGCTTCACTGTGTATCTCTTACTTAATAATGCATTTCCATCATGTTCCGTACAACATTATTTGTAATTTTGGGTGATGAAACCCACAAGCATATAGTGAAGAACGTTTTTTTTCTAAATACTTGCACAAAAAGTATACTTGTTTCAGAGCTGATCATAAAAACGAAATGTATTTTTAGAGCTCCATTGCCTTTTTCTAGTTTATTATCTTTTGTAAAGTAAAGAATATAACAGTAAAGGGTTGCGATCCTGTGTTGACAAAGTGTAATGATACAGAGTTGAGAACTCTGCAGTTGCTATCAGTGTACTTGAATTGATTTTTCTAATCGTTTTCAATTTGGAGGCGTTAAAAAGCATGAGCTACGTCACCAAAATGTGGAAACTCGAAAGGATTGCTGCGATGACTTTGTTGCAGACCCCTGGGACTAGGGCTTTAACATGCAAATGAGGAAAACTCTTTTTCTTGAAGTTTCATTTGTTTATCTGTTTTGTCGTCGACTTCATTCTGCGGAGCTTTCTGTTCACACAAATTGAAATTGTTATATTGACGACTAAGAAATATTTCTTGCATCGTGCGTCATTGCACTTTTTATTAGTTATAAAACTGTTCTTTGCTGCAACAACTGAGCCAATGAACATCATAATGCAAATAGTGCAAGGCCTATTGGCCTCACGAAATGTTACCACCAGTTAGAACTTTCTGTTTGGATCACTTCACAGTTGAAATATCAAACAGATGTCAGAATAAAAACACGGTGATTCGAAGACCGACTAACTGCAGAAAGGTCCTAATTTGAAGAGCACGTAAGAGAGCACATGTGTTTTTCAGGTTATGCAAACCTGCAATCCACATAGGCTTGCCGGAAATTTTTGAATTTGTCCAACGCAATGTCTTGTTGTCGCTAAGCGTTCGCTATTTTCGCACCGACTCAGACTGTCAGAAATAGCATCTCGGTGTTATGCTGCACGGATTGGTTAGAAACTTGCATCACTTTTACAAAGAAAATTGTGCCAAATTCCAATAAAATATTACAAATTGTGACCCTTAGTCAAAATAATTTCAAGGTTTGCTCCGAAAAGTTTTGCTTCGAAGACCTGTTGCTTGAAATGGAAGAAACTGTTGCCATAGATTAGGGGTGGCCAACAGGTCGATCGCGATCGACCGACCGATCGCTTAGTGTCAGTTGGTCGATCGCTTCTGGTTTTACGTTGAAGTGACAAGCCACCTAAAAAGAACACTTTTCAATCTATATTCCAGAAAGTATGCAAATATTACCCATCGATTGGTTGGTCACGTATATTATTTTGTTCCTCTTTCGATGGCTTACCATAGGCTAGCACAGCAGATGCCGCGAAGGTGTTGTAATGTGTTTTCCTATTATTGCGCGACAATCATGATTTAGGCGTACGGACACTTTGCCTTCTGTGCATCACTTACTATGGCGATAGTACACTGTATTTGCACGTGCGATAGTCAACTTCGGCATTTTGTACTTGTAACTTTATTACCGACCGGTCGATCGCGAGTTAACAAGAAACCTTCTAGTCGATTCCAGTCAAAGACATATTGGCCACCCCTGCCATAGATTATTCGCCCTTTGTAGCACGTCGTCTTGCGGGGAGACGCTGGTCAATTATTGCCTTCTTTAATTGATACGCATCCCCTTGGAGGCGCATACTAGAGTGCATTGGGACCTTCGTGTTCGTGTTCCTTTTGCTGAGTTATGACCAGCCTGTGGCCTGGTGTTAAGTGCGTCAGTTTCTTTGCTGCTAGGTCTGGAGTTCGACTCTCGGCCGGGTCTTACGAAGACCTTGTGAATTGGGACTGTTGCCTTCCTATCAGGCGTACGGTGTTCAGAAGAGCTACAGGTACTCTCCGGAATGCATAACAAACCGAGTCAAATGATACCAGACCTTGTCTCTCTCTCTCCGTTGTCCATCGGTTTACGATGACGAAGCTCAGCGCATTGCGTTGTATCGGGGCATGTGGAGAGCCACCATGAGTTCTGCATTTCGCGCAGTCGTTTTTGCAGTTGTTAACGATGCAAGGCCCATCTGCTGTGGAGCTCGAGTGAGGCGGGATTTCTTTATTTGACGGCAAATGCTGTGTTCCGCTCGCTACGCAGGTTTTGTATTTCAGCATCATTGTTGTCGAACCAGTCTTGATGTTTTCCGGTGCTGTAACCAAGCGTGTCTACGGCAGCATCCATGACAGCCATGTTCAGAAGTATTTCGCCTGTCAGCAAGATCCTTCAATACTTCATCTCATTGGTTAACCGCGCTTGAATTTCTGTGGCGAATTGTGTGTTCTGATCACTATTTCTAGATGCTGACGAAAAACAGCCCCTTAGTTCAAATTATTTGCGGCTGATAAAATCATCGCCAAACCATACCTCTAGAGACTTCAGCTCATGTAACGTTTATTCACGTAAGCAGTGAGAACAAGTCAAAGATCTTTCCAAGTTCTGGGTTCGCTGGAAACGCGTATATCTGCAAGCAATGCAAAGTTGAAGGAAGAAGCAGGTGTCTCCGGAGAACCTTACTGTCGATGATGTGGTGCTTGCATATGACGAACATGCTGCAAGAAGTAAATGGCCGCTTGCCGAGTGGTGGAGAGTTATCCTGATAGATAAAGCCATGTGTGTCATGTGCTCGTGCGTACGTACCGGCAATGTCAAACGACCGATTTCGAAAATGTGCCTCGTGTTGCGCAAAGACTAATATCAAGTTTGTGCGATTTGCACAACTTTCTTGCAGTTGAATTCGAGTCAAAGTTTTTTTTGTTTGTTCCATTGTCCGCACGCTACAGTTGAAAATCCCTTATCGTATTGACGCGATAATGGAGTAACGATGGTAGCCAACATCTGACTGGAATTTGCCAGTGCTTCTGTGGTTAAAACTAAGATTTCATTTCGACAGCAACAGCGCCACTTGTATCATGCAATGAGCTTACAGTGGATTGAGTTGACTGCACGTGAACGGTTGACTGCGCGTGAATGGTTGCAGTGAGCTACAAAAGTATTTTTGTCCGAGCGGCAAGTTTCGATTCGACGGTTTGTGCGCTTTTCTTGGACCACTGTAGCCGTACTCGAATTGTGTCTTCTTTAACACGTCTTCTCTTTTTGTATGATCCCAGGTTTGAATAGGTAAATAGTAAACGCTGTTTTGAAGTCTTAAGTACTTAATGCGTGCACAGCAAGGGGGTGTGTAGCAGCAAGTCCGTCTCGAGGGGAGACGCTGGTCACATAACGCCTTCTTTCTTTAATGGTTGCGCAACCGCTTGGAGGCGCATACTAGAGTGCAGCAGGACTTTCGCTCGCACTTCCTGATCCTTTTTCTGAATGACTGCGCAGGGGAGAAGACGTTGATGTTGTGTGCTGTTGAAGTGCGTGAAAAATAGTGTAGTAGCAAGTTGCATCATTTCTGCTAGTTTGGTGAGTTGTTTTTCGTTTGGTGAGTTGTTTTTCTGTTCTTACTTCATATATTTGGTGAGTCATATATTTGGTGACAACGTTTGGTGAGTTGTTTTTCTGTTCTTACTTCATATATGCTATGTTTGTCATTCGTTAATTCTGTGTTCATTTTGTTCAGAAAACCGCATTAGCCTGAATGGACCTTAACCCTTTAACATCATATGTGCCGAATTCGTCCCATCCAACGTTTTGTTCTTTTATTCTGCACACGGGTATTTTTATAGCTCAAAGACCGGTGTTCCGAATTCGGCCGGAGTCGCACTTTCGTTTCATGCGCTTTATTGCCTTTCAGTGATTAGAAGTTTGACATCCGCCATCTTGAATTCTGTCGACTGTTGGTTCTTAGCAGGAGAGATTGACTAGAGATTTTGATGAACATTTTTGGGAAAAGTTTTCAGTTCTGGACGACAGAAAAAATCAGGAATATAGAATCACGCCTGTGGAATAGAAATCTGACGTTTTTTGTTTAGTATCGTTACTTTGGGAGTTTTTAGGCAGGTTCTTGTGGCTGGGAGGAATTCGGCACAGTGGTCATTTAGGCATAAAATTGTGGATAAACGATACTATTCCGAAATTCTGAATAAAGCAGTTTTTTTGCAGATATTGCTGTTTGATTATGTTGAGATATATGTGGAAAAAGGCGTGACGTCTTACTAAATGAAACCAAGATCGCTTTATGGCAAGAAAGTGACTGGAAAGTAAGGCTTCCAGAATGTGAAAGTGATAATAGTAAGTAGTGCGACAATGATAGGGATCCATACTCTATTATTCCTACAAGAAACGACTTTACAACGATTCATCCGATTCCATAAAAGACACTTGTGACACGGCATTTCGAATTTCTGGCATTTTTCCTACCTGCTTTGGTTGTTTCTTATCTGTAAATACAGCAGACCAAAAACATATTCATATACAAAAATTTTACTACGCCGTATTTTTGCAGTACTCAATGTCTCAAGCATGTGATCGAGACCAAGACAAGACCTCAAACCTTCGAGACTGAGATTCGAAAAACGGGAAGTCTTGAGACCAAGACCAAATATCGAGACTATCACTGCCTAAAATAAGTGGGGAAACCAATATTCTCTGTAGTAAATGCAATGTACATCTATGTCTGAACCAGTGTTGGAACGTCGAAACCCATTTTTGCGAGACTCGGTCCCGAAGGTTTCAGGTCTCGTCTCAGTCTCGAAGGTTACAGGTCCCAAGTCTTTGAATATTGCAAAGAAATAGATTAGTAAATTGTATCAAATTCAACGCTTTTTTGTTTGTTTGAATTTGCAAGTAAGAAACAACTAAAACACCTTGGAAAATGCCAGAAATTAAAAAAAATCAACTCGGAAGTGATCACGACATTCAAATCAAATCTTGGCAAAATGCTCAAATTTTGACGTGCCGAGTCTCTGTCTCCAAATTTCAAGTCTCGGCCTCGAAGATTACGCTCTCGACTGCATCACTGGTCTAAACAAACACAAAAATTGTTTCGAGCTCTATTACCCGTATTGTACTTCAACTGCGATTCTAGAGCATTTTCAAATGCTTTCAAAACTTGCAACAAACGTTGATCTGGTATACACAATGCTTCCATGCATAAAGTGCGAACCATTCATAAGATAAGATTCTTATCAGTTTTAGACTGCTTTGATAGAGACAAAGAAAAAATTACCTTTTCAACAATAAAACACCAGTCCTGATCAGCAAACATTTCGAAATCCATCAGTCCGATTCGGTCCCGATCCGCCAGGTGTACAGACGGAAAACCTTTTATTTTATGGGCAGTGACTATTTTGCCTCATGGGGAAACCCACTGATGATCCTATTTTGCCTTTATCCAAACACGATTGGTTGAAGGCAAAAGAGTTCCAGAAGGGATTTTGTTTTATAAGACAAAATATACATTGCCTTTTCTGTCATTTCCAAAATTCATTAAATCTGCAAAATCGGATCACAACTAAAATTTTTAATGTTGTTAGAAAAATCACATTTAAACAACAAAAATTTTTCTCACTTCGATCCAGTCCTGATCTGCCAATTTTCAAAAAGCTTACTTGCAATCCGATCCAGTCCTGATCCGGCTAAAATTGGCTTCAGTCTTGATCCAGTCCTCATCCGTGCTAATCTTTGCCACCTGGACAACTGCCACCGAGAACAATGCGTTTTGCACATCATATTAAAGCTCTCAAACTCAGTTTGGTACATCGGCGATGTGACATCGCGTTGCTGCACATATGAGAGGTCTCGCAGCACAGCCGTTGAGACCCTCTGTCCTATGATATTATTGCCCAACACAGTGCAGGCAAAGTGAGTTGCAACGTTGCTGTTTTTGCCATGTAATTTACAAATCAAAAGCTGAAGTAAAAGAATGCACAGAACGTAAAATGAACGGAAGAAAACTCGTTTTATGAGTTTGTTTAATTACTGGAATGAATGCAATGTGTATAAAAGAGTTTGCTGTGAAAATTTGAAAAAGCCCATAAAAATTATGTTTCGCACTGACTTAACTCTTTGGCGTCCGGCTGCTTTCGGGGATTTCGGAAACAAAATGCCTAAATGTTGCCTAACGCTTATGCTCTACAGACCCGGTAAAAGTCTCAAAAGACGCAACAAGTCTTCTAGTCTGCACTCGAAAAAATATTTTTTGCTTGGGGGTGCGTTTTTTTTGTGAGTGACGTCATAAGTGAAGGACTTTTAGGCCACCTTGGCCCACTTTGCTTGGCCCTGGGCGCCAACTGTTAGGTGGTAGTATTTCGCTGAAGTTTTTACTGGAAATTAGGATATAATCCGAGTCTTTTGATACTTTGGATGACCTGCTGGGGTTTCGGGTTCAAAAGTTATGATTTACGTTAGTAAAAATATTTGACTGATTAGCTAATTCGACAATTAATCAATTTGTTAATTTTAGATCATAACTTTTGAACCAGAAACGCTAGAAAGTCGACCAAAGGCTCAAGAGACTCGGACGCGAGCCTAGTTTCCGATGAAAACTTCAGCGAAACATTTTGGACTAGCGGTTGGGCCTTAGGCCAGGCAACATGAGCCAAAATGACCCCCAAACTACTTCACTTATGACGTCAGTCACAAAAAATCCGCACCCCCCAACCAAAAAATTGCTTTTCGAGTGCAATCTACTAGACTGGCCCATCCGTTTGAGCCCTTGAACTGCTCTCTAGCGCAATCGGCGGAGGAGCTAGGGCGTTGGTAATGCAACCGAAAACTGCTGCTTTTTAGGCCGAAATCGAAGTACGAATATATCGTACGCCTGCTCTCAAAGTGAAGGTGCAGTGGCATCGAAACGACATTCTCCACCCAAATGTTTTAAAGTTGAAGTTACGTTTTTTTAAGTGGCCAGAGGATTAAGAAACTTTGGTTGTGCACTACTAGATCCTTGTGAAGTTCAAATGGCTTAATGGCAATAAACGCAAAGAACTCGTGTCATAGGTGGCAGTTTCCCGGGTGGCGATCGTCCTAGGTGGCACTTGTCTTCTGGGATGCCAGCTTGCCCTTTTTTAGGCCAAAGTTAAAAAATTTGGTCTCGTTTCAAGTGGGTTGGCCTAAAAAATTTTGGTTGGCCTTAAAAAAATCGTTTGGCCTTTTGGTTCTTTTTTGGCCTTTTTTCGCTGAACTAGGTTCCTATGAAGGAAAATATTACTATTCTAATTTTTTGGCAACAAAATTGGAAACGTTTTGTGATAAATGCTATATTAGACCAACGCCCGCGTTCTGATATTAGAAATATTTGAGGTATGCAAGTTTGGAAATAACGTTTTTGCGTAATAACTGGAAATGTGTGTACTCGCTGTAGTGTGCATTGTGTTGTGAGCACAAACAATTTTCCGGGTGGCAGGGGTCCTAGGTAGCAGTTGTCCTAGTTTGCAGTTGTCCTAGGTGGCAGTTTTCCGTGTTGCAGTTGTCCTTGGTGGCAGTTGTCCTCGGGGCAGTTGTCCGGGTGGTAGGTTGTCGTGGGTGGCGTTTGTCCTAGGTGGCAGTTGTCCGGGTTTGCAGTTGTCCTAGGTAGCTGTTGTCCGGGTGGCGGTTGTCCAAGTGGCTGTATATTGCTAGAACTTCAATACGACAACTTCTCTCTTTGTGATACTCGAATGTTAGAGAATGCACAACTCTCCGCCGCTAAAACATTGTTAGGTTGTCTTTAAATCCTCTAACGATTTGCTGACTGATCTAAACCTCACAAGCTTACATCTATGTAGAGAAATATCTTTGCTTCGCTATTTCTCCGGATTGATTTTTGATATGGTGCCCTGTCCTTTCCTGCCAGTTTTTTTCCAGATGGTTCAACGCATTCGTTCCTTATGCTTTATGTCAAAACCGAAGTGTTGAAATTCCGCTTTTAGAAAAATTCTTCGCGAATAACTTTTTTCTCAATGAGGCTTACAGCTTGTGGAACTCTCTCCCACTCTCAATCACGTCTTCAGCAAACCACTCCATCTTCATGAATCGCCTGAATACCCATTGCCACATACCAAAAAATAGTACCCATAACTTGTTAGGAATCAATTCCCATCTGACATCCATACGCTGTTTGCTTCGCCAAAAGCCCGTTAAATATCACCAGAAACATTTATGGTGTATGCGGAGATATAGAGACCGACTTATACCTATTCCTTTATTGTAACTTTAACTGCCCACCTGAACAGCAATTTTAATAAAGTTCATGATATTCTATCTGAAAGCGGGCTTGCTGAACGATTTGATCGTTTGCGCCACGTTGACTTGTTGCCATTATTCCTATTTGGTATGCCTGATGCCTCGAATCCTCTTTCAGTTGCTGTTTTTGGATCTGCTGACGATTTCCTAAAATGCTGCATTAGATTCTGGTTGTATCCGTCACTGGATTTCCTTTGTGACTGCTGCAGTTTTCTTGCGTTCTTGAACATTCGAAAACTCGACATGACACGACACAGTTGCACCATTCGGGCTAGCGCCTGTAGCAAGATTGTCGTTATATAAATAACAAATTCAAATAACTCCCATGGTCAAACCTAGTTCCTCAGCCATTTTGAGTAATATTTGGGCTGTCCTCGCACTGGAGTTCTGTTGGAGCTCAGGAATGAACCCTGGATATATGGATGCTCTCAGGCGGCGCTATTGTTGAATAACAATAAGCAACCCCGCTTTTAAGGACCGCGAACACCCACCGCTTTGAAGCAATTTCGATTCAACCGCACAGACAGATTGCGTTACAGACTCACTGAAGACATCATGAGATGCAGAATATCATGTGCATTCTGAGAAGCAAAATTTGAAAATCTATGCATTTGAAATTTTGCCTGACAGTGTGACGTAACCATGACGTGCCCTTGACGTCATTGTCACGTGTGGAAAGATTCAAGTGCAAAGGCACCTGTTTTTTGCTTATCAAAACGTACACAAAATCCGCATCGTGCAATGCCTGCATTGGCTTTCAAGCGTAATCGGTCAGCAATTTGTGGCCGAAACGGATTTAAAATCCAACGAATTTCGGCTCTCGCGGTCCTTAGCAGGATTTAAAACATCAGGTCAGGCAGGCAGGATTTGTACATAAGCCTATAGTAAGTGTTGTCTTCGGACGGCGGTGTGCGTTGTTGGCAGAAGCGATTTGATGGACGAATTATCGACTGGCAACCGTTTCGATTTGAGAAGAATGAAACTGACACTGAACGATTTGCGGACGCATTCTTGATTGGCAACTGCTGCGCGCAGAGTGACACCGGTAGGATCGATGTATGGAAAATGCACGCGAGAAAAATGCTGCGAATATAGCGTCAACCACAGGTGTGATTTATGGACGAATGCTCGAGTGGCAACAACTAATCACCACTGTTTAGCTTATAAAAATGTACAAGGCGGTAAATTTAGCTTTGCCAAGGGGTTACCAAGGGGAGTAACCAAGGAGTTTTCTGAACATCCAAGAGAGGTACTGGCATGGGAGAGAATGAGACAAATGACACATTCGATAGAGCAGGGGTTCTCAACTTTTATAAGAATGTGACTCGCATGACAAACAAAGAGGGGCCCGTGGCCCACGGATTGCACAACTCCTCCAATGCACTAAGCAGAAATAATAACAAGTTTTGCTAACACAATGTGCACCACAAACAATAAAAAGGCTGGACCTGCTTTTTACAAAAAATAGATATTGGAAACTCATATTAGCAAGCGCCGCCCGTCTGCTTGAATTGCCTTCAGTAACTACGTATTGTACTGAACGTGGTAGCATATGTGGAAATTTCCATGTCGCAACAATTTCTGACGCACAATGACGAATGAGAGCGTATTATGACGTTTCTTGCCCAAGAACCACCTACGTTTTCGATTGAAAGGGTGAACTTGCAAAACGTACTCAATTTAAAAAATACCAGGCCGTGGCCAATCAAAAATACTTCCGTGGCTCACAGATTGAGAAAGCCTGTGATAGATGAACTAGCATCTGGACGAATGAGTCAAATCTAATATTGGAGAGATAAGGTAGCATAAGAGAGGAAGAGTTAAATATAGCATTTGCAAGAACTGCAGATTATAAGAATCGAGTGAATCAGTGCAATTGATTTGTAAGCATTCGATGCATACGATTTAGCACAAAAACCTCCGGCATTGTAAAATACAGTAGTCCCCGCTTACAGCCTAACTGAGGGCCGGACTGTTTTGGGCTTATTAAGCGGGTGGTCTTATTAACCGGGGGAAAAATCTTCGCCACTATCATGCGATCAAATGAGTATGGCCGACTGTACTGACGCTAAAAGTTGTTAAATCTATTAACACTGTACAGAACGGTTACAGGTAACGAGCAATTTTCTTGTTTATTACGGTAAAAAAAATTATATCCGTACAAAAACACCAAGAGTAAGTTGCCTCATTACAACAATGATGCTTCACGTATTGCAGAACCAGCCAACAGGACAAATAATAATAAAAGTCTTCTTCACTCAACTGTTGTGAAAGTAAAAACGACACCAACGTTTCAGCCAACTGACAGCAGGCATTCATCAGGGCAAATGGCGACTCGAGCAGGGGAGTTCTATTTCGAAGTTTGTCGCCAATTGTTCGCATCGGTTTAAAAAACGCTTTGATTTTGTGATCACTTAGGCATCTTTGCAGCTTTTCCGATAATCAGTAAACATATTGCAGAACCAGCCAACAGGACAAATAATAATAAAAGTCTTCGCTCAACTGTTGTAAAAGTAAAAACGACACCAACGTTTCAGCCAACTGACAATGATGCTTCACTTCGAAGAGATGTTTCGTTGGCAGCCACGAGAGATGTAATTTGTTCGGGATCAGCACGTTGACTACATTTTGGCAGTGCGATGTAATTTTCTGAAATATCAAGTTTCTTGGCAAGGCTTGGTCTGCACGTCTCTTCGTCATTTTAAAAATAAATTCTACTGAGCACCAGTGGTGTTGCCTATCAATTACAGCACAGATAGACGATCTATGACGAAACAGTTTAACTACGAACTAGGTAAACAGCGTAACAAAGTGTGAAACCGTCTAAAACAAGACAAAGAAGTGGGAATTACGACGCTTTTTCCCCCAACTTAAGAAAATGTGTTCGAAACTTGGGTTTATTAAACGGGGTTTTGGTTCATGAAACGGGGTTTTATTACAGGAATAAATAGAGTAATGCCGTAGCGGACAATTTTGGGCTTAACCGTGGTCTTAAAAAGCGGTGACTAGGTACACTATTTATAATTTTTCAACATCGCAAATTTGACAAAACCCGGCAAGAAATATTCTTCGGGCATGTATTTTCAATTTTAAATGCAAATGTGTCATGATAATGCGATTATAAAACTTTCCATGCTTAGTGCTGATGCAGAAATTTTAAATGTATTTCAGAATTTACAAAGGAAATTAAATGTAGGGCATTGCTATATCTTGTATGCCATTGTGATTTTGCGTAGATACAGCATGTGCAGGGCCGTCGCCAGGAAGTTGCAGCAGAGGGGGCCAAAAATCAAAAGGGGGAGGGCACATTTTTAAATGCAATGTTGGATGTATGCAGCAACCGCCACGAAAAAAGTTGCTTGCGACATGTAAACTTTATACACATTCAACTGGACCCAGAAAGTTGTGCAGATATGAACGCCGAACCTGCTGAGCACCGTCATTTTATGTTTTACAACTTGGGCAAGGGAAGAGACAAGAAATAGCATATTTTGCAAACCGCTAAAACTGCTATCTCCTTGTAGATTGTCCTCGCTTTTCACCTTTGCCCTCGCCTTCTCTTTCATGTCGCACGAGCTACAGCATGTCAGGCGGTTCGCTATACAGCGGAAATAATGCAAGTAGGCGATACAACCTGGAAATTGAAGCACAAAAGTAGAAAGAATGTCATCCTGCAAACCTCTCCGTTCAGAACACACTTCGTCAAAGAATGGTTTTGACTCATTTCTGGAATCAACATAGCTCTGTTATCTGCTCCACTTTATCTGTTACACGTTACACAAATCCTTCAGTATACGTAGAGCCGGATTTAGCTGATGCGATGTCCCTGGGCTAATCCAATTGTAAGGTATCATCGCCCACTGTTACTAGTGAAAATAGAGAAGCGCTAGGCCGAAAATGACGATACTGACGCTCTAAAACAGAGGTTCCCAACCTGGGGTACATGTACCCCTAGGGGTACATTTGCCTATCTGAAGGGGTGCATTTGAGGTTAGCAATACAAGAGAAAAAGTAGTTGCATTATATTTATTTCGAAATATTTATTCATGATACCAAAATCATATGCTTATTGCTAAATATATCTATGAACAACTTTGATAAAATATTTTGTCATACGAGATTTTAGGGGGGCATATTCATTGTTCATCTGTCGAAATGCTGAAGGCGTACATGCTCATGTGTCGGAATGCTTAATTGGTACATGGGAAACAAAAGGATGGGAACCCCTGCTCTAAAAGTACAGTCAATAAAAAATTGTAAATCCTTACTGCGAGTGCCCCCATGATGACTGCCCTTGTTCTTATTTTCGGTGCAAAAGCGTTCAATGACACGGAATTGTGCAAGGCATGTTTGACTGGCGAAAACAGGATTGTAATTTCCACAGGGGAGACAAACAAAACGTCACGATAAAATTTTTGAAAGAAACACATGGCCTACGTCAACTTTACATCTCTTTTTTCTTCGCTGTGCTCAACAGTACCACCCAAAATATACAATTTCCTAAAAACCAAACACACTGCACATAAAGCCTATGTAGCGGCCGTAAGGACAAGAGCTGTAAAAATCTTGCACACACGAGCAAAACACGTCAAGTAAAACATTCTAGACGGTTGCAACTGCTTGGATCACGATTCGATTGTTTGTTACTTTTCCAGACTGCAAAGAATCGAACGCAATGAAGCCGTCGCACAAAAGGATGTGAGGTTTAAACTTCCCTTATGCTGTCATTATTGAAATACGTGTTAAGAAATAAAAAGCTACAATCATCGAATCGCGTCAGGCTGAACAGAGCACAGTAAACAATTAAAAGGGTTTAATCCTGGCCATCATAACAAACTTATCTAGGATTTCATTAAAGTTTGTTTGCCAACTCTGTCATTTTTAATGCACCGAATGCTTAGTGATGGACAACCTGTCCTAGAACTTTGTGATCCATTAATTCAGTTTTAATTATTTTGAATCTTTGGAAAGACCTTTCTCCTGAGCAGTTTGTGACCATCAAACTAAGAAATAAGACTCCGCTTGGTTGGATAGACCGACCAAGAACCACTAATCTAACGCATCAGACGTCGGACCCAAACGCTGCTCTGTCCTTTTCTTGCTGTTTGTTTACTCTTTGTCTCCATGGGGAGAGTTTTGTGGATTACATTTGGCAACGTGATTTTTGCTGATTATTTATGCTCATCAAAATGTCTTTGATTTGCTTACCATGGGAGCAGTACAAACTTGCGCAAGTAGAGTACTCAGTGACAATCTGATCTCTGAATGACTGAATGGAAACGTTAACAAACAGAAACGCTAATTAAGCAGTTGTATTGTTCAAGATCAGAAAAAGTAACTATGTTTTTATTGTAGGATAATGCTAGCCTTGATAGCCACATATCTCTTATCTGCAGTATAACCTCTAAGCTTTGATCAGGTGCATTTCGAACCTTTCGCCTAATTCACAAGTAACAATCGACACGATTCACCAACGCAGGACGCAGTCACAGTGCTTTGAGTATGTCGACACCACAGTCGGCATGCGGCTTGACCAACGGTCATATTGAGATTCATGAAAACTCGTTGGAAGACCCTGGTGTTCCCGATACAAAATCTAATTAAATGAATAAAAATTGAAAACATGAATTGTTGACGAAGGGTTATTTGTCAAACTGATCATACACAGTAACGGCCATTGACTCTATGCGTACCACAGTTTTCTGGAGGGCCCTTTTCGATCTTGAGGCCCTAGGCTTTAGTCCAGGGGTTCCCAACCTTTTTCTTACCATGTACCCCTTCATCATTCTGACAAATGAGCATGTACCCCTACAGCATTTCAACACATAAGGATTTACCTCTTCAGAATTTTGACAGATGAACCCCTAAAACTCCTTATGACAAAATATTTTCTCATGATTTTTCACAGATATATGTAACAATATACATATAATGAAATGACTTTTGAAAATAATATTAAGTGATATATGTATAAAGATTTGAAAATAAACATCATGTCAATATATTATTACCTTCTATTGCTAACCTTAAATGTACCCCTTCGGATAGGCAAATGTACCTCCAGGGGTACATGTACCCCAGGTTGGGAACCCTTGCTTTAGCCTATATAGCCTATTGGTAAATCCGGCCCTGAGTGTACACAACTTAAGTGTGACTGCTCAAAAACTAACTTCACAGTACTCTGTTTCGTACAACTTTACTGTCCGTCATGAAATAAAACAAGACGCGCTCTTGGTTTACCATAAGTGAAAATTTTGTTTACGTAAAGCATTTAAGACCCTTATGTTGGCAATCCCGGCGACTAAAACAGTGGAATTTTGCGCTTTTGTTTACTTGTAAACTGTAACGCAATGTCGCAAACTAGAGTCATTCAACAAGCTATTGCTTACGGACTATCTGCAACTGCGCATAGCAGTTCTATAGCTTCGTGGTAGTTTGGGGGCAAAACATGAAATGGGGGGCTCAGAGTTCAAATGGGGTCCGGGCACCACTGGCCCCCCGCTGGCGACGGCCATGAGCATGTGTAATATATTTTGTAATAAATCAATATCGGCATCATAGTATAATATACAGCTTGTTGGAATGATTGGTTTTGCAAAAAGGCAATGATGCCTTTACAGTGCCGGCAAAAAATCTTTACACTGACTGAATATTTTTACAAAGAATTCAAACGAAAAGATTTTACAATTTACGTCTTTTATTCCGCATTTAATCAGTATTTTGTCATCTCGCCCTTTGAATTGATGAACATTTGAAGCAATTTGGGCATAGAATCAGCAAGGGAGGCAAAGTATGTGGAGTCCAGGGTTACCCAGAGTTTTTATAGCTCTTCTTGCAGATCGTTGATATTGCTTGGTTTCCTCTCTTGGACTTTGTTTTTTAAGTAATTCCAGGCATTTTCAATTGGATTGAGGTCTGGCAAGTTTCCAGGCCACTCTAAAACATTGATGTTATTGTCATTAAGAAATTTTGTCACGATCTTCGACTTGTATGCTGGGGCACCATCATGCATGAAATAGTCACACTGATGAATCTTCCAGAATTCGAGAAGATGTTCTTTTAAAACATTGATATAATTGCTTCCTCTCATTGTTACATTTTTGGGAAGGAAGTACAAACCTGCCCGGCCCAGATTTCCACTAAAAGCACCCCACACCATTACACTGCCAGG
>Ga0210059_1001820_pt1 | contig 32606 bp, 14 predicted proteins | sample Ectturendosymbi2_FD_188042 | JGI IMG/M metagenome (GOLD analysis project Ga0210059, IMG submission 188042) | Ecteinascidia turbinata endosymbiont from Florida, USA - Sample 2 (SPAdes) (version 2) | ecosystem: Host-associated > Tunicates > Ascidians > Unclassified | place: Key West, Florida... | reverse complement strand
AAGATCACTGAGAGCTGGATACTCCAATCTTTGGTTTCGCCACCACTAGATAACGTCTCTACACCCTTGTTCCGCAAGCTCTCTGTAGCATTGAATTTGTTCTTCATATCACTTTTGCATGCATTGATTCAATATTCAGTTACCCGCGCAAAGAATTTCTTATCCCACTCCCACCACCCCGCAGCAAGTTCGACCCACGCCCGCACAGCACAAATAAATCTGGTTCCTGCAACCCGCGAGGATCAACCCGCGACACGCAGGACTCTATAGATGCTGAAGATCCAATTCACACACTAAAGATGGCGTCTTAGTCACGCTGCAAAAACGGCAAAAGAATGGACACGACACCTGACATAGAAACAATGAACGATGGGCGGGAAAGGCAACAACAAACAAAGAACTACCCAGCAAAACAGCTTTCACGCTCTGAAACGTAACACGCCAACTGCATGGCAAAAGTGGGTGAACTGAACTCTAAACAAGCTAAACCATTCCTCATCAAAAGTGGGTTGTTTTAGGTCACTTTTTGACGTTACGTTTTTAGCCCCAATGCTAGTACCACTGACCCCTCTAAGCGAGCACCTGCCCCCCAGTAAGAGTTTGGTGCATGAAAGACTAAAGACCCAGGGGTAAAGTCGTCCCACACTATGACCTAACAGCTGAAATTGACGACATGAGAAAATGGACTATACCACACATCAATCAGAGCCAGCGGTTTTAACAGCTTCTCACTGCAATAGTACTGTATTTTATTCGCTCGGGCGTCAAAAACGTAAAACGTTCGCGAAAGCTAAAAGAAAACTTTTGATTGCGCAAACACTTTTTCGATAAAATGTGACACGTGAAACCACGAATTTTAGTTTATTTCAGGGCTCATCACATTATTTTACCTGGCTAAGCTTTCAGAAGCAGAAACACAGCATAAAAACCCAAGGATTGTTTTACGGGGTTCTCTGAGATGCCGGGACGAACCTTCAAATATGTATGCGATCTAGGTCCTTCGTTGACCAGTTCGCCATCCACTAAGGCCTGCGGAACCCTTGTCTGTCCTCGGCAAGGTGCCCGCCAAACATCGATAAAGAGCCGCTCGACACGTCTTTGCTCGTTCTGGGTCAAAGACACATCGAGTTTCGACGCTTTTACCTTCAGCATCTCCGGTTTGCGACTCCAGCGGTTTTATTCACGCCACCAGAAAGCCACCAATGTGGCGATAACCACTGCCACGGTTATCGCCACATTTTAACTGCAAGTCTTGAACTCGGCCACAGATAAACACCAAGTGACTTCGACTCTACTTGTAGCGTGTAGCATGGAAGACCTGCCGAATGCCAGCGGGAAACATGATCGCCGCCGACTGACAGGCCCAATCTGAAACAAATCGCTCGGCACATTAGTTTTTACATTGCAGTACTGTGTTCATTGGCGGGCGTTTTTCAGAAGAGTTAAGAATTGCGCTGAATAACTTAAAAAGACACACGTGTACGGTAATGCGCACTTTCTCCTGGCATCGCAGGCAACCTTTGTAGGTTGGGTTCCACTCTTCGAGGGGCTATTGGTTTCTTCTTTATAATAACGGTGGCTATTGGGGTTTCTTCTTTATAATTTGAACGATGCGACGGTTGGTAACAAGTTCTAGGAGATAAAATAAGTACAAGTTTGCTCTACGTTTGAATATTCAAAATAGGCGACGATGCGAATTCAGGCGTTCTGATTGGTCGTTGGTTCTTCGAGTGTTGTCGACGCTCCTGTCTCGAATCGTGTTGTGTCATCGTCTTTGCGTGGGAAAAATATGTTCTGCACTTCCGGGTCCAAAAGGTCGTTTGGCGGTGAATGGTTGTTAAGGCAACGCCGAAGAGAGGCAGGGCACCACGTGTTTTTGCCGTACTGTAGTTTGGAGCATGGTTGTCGGGGTTTTCGGGCTCTCATTGGAATTTGGTGTTTGTGTTGCGAGACACCAAATCCACCGGAACAGTTGCAAAATGTACAATTGTGAGACTACAGCTATTTTGTGGGGAGAGTTGCATGCTAACCATACCACAAAATCACAACAAAACGTGATTGAAAAGGTTCCCAAGCCATACTGAGAAGTTGGACCCAACAACTGGGAACCGAGATATGTGCAAACCATTTGCTAATATAAGGCAAATTAATTGCAGCTAGATCGATATCGTCCAAATGGCACATGAGAAATATTAAAGAAAACAACCTACACGATATTGGACTCTTTTTATTTTAATTGATTTCTTTGACAAAAGGAATACCTGAAATATCTAAATGCTTGGTAATTAAACTGGGAGACGTGAAAGGTTAGCAAGGTGGGCGCGAGTGTTACCGCGACATAGTGTTGAAAAGCAGGATAATGGTAAATAAATTGCAGCTCTGTTTTTGTGTTAGGTTTTGTGGTCAGGTGAGGCGCGAATATCGACGACTAACGTCAAAGACAAAAAAGTTTAAATTTTTTTCCAAATACAGTATTCTTGACTTTTCGTGGATTGCTTGGCAACATCTTGCCAGTTCTTCAGCATTTGTGCTTTTCGAATAAGGCATGGTAAGGTATATCGAGAAATCGTAGATACCTAATGCGTGTGTTTCTTTCTTCCAATACAGTGCTTTTGAACCTTTTGTGTGCGCGGGCGATCCATTACACTGTAGCGTCCACTTAAATTACTCCAAATCAAAATTTATGCTTACAAAATCTTTGAAAAATAATAGCAATTTATCCAGGTCAATCGAAGAATAATAGCAATTTATCCAGGTCAAAAATAATAGCAATTTATCCAGGTCGAACCGCGTCAATCGCTCTCCATGCATGCCCCCCAATTGGGGCGCTACCCTATCACAGAAGACCCAAAAGTCAGAGCTTAACCCCCAAAATGAAATATAAACGAAATTTCAACCCCCAAACAAAATTTCAACCCCGAAAATGAAATTTAAAACACTAGAAAGCAGTGACGTTTTTGTCGATCCGTATCCTTTCCTGTACTGTAATTTATAGAAGGAGCAGTACCTGCCGCTGTTACTTGGAATAACATCACCTGATTAATGTCGGCGCTCTCTTTAGTCAAACTAGACGGCTGCCTACGGTGCTGGGGTAAAGAGAGCGCCAAAAATAGCCAAGAAACATACAACTATGTGATTCTGAACGTGACGAACGTCCACCAGGTAAAAGTGAACGACCGCATGATAAAAGCGAATGGAACACAAGTTCACGCAATTTTTCAGGTTTGCTGCATAGCGTCAATACTTTTGCTAATAATTTAAATTTCCTATAATATTCATCTAATAAACTTTTCTAATGTACAAAAACTTCCTTCTTACTTCAGCAATGTACGCACAATGTGATTATATGTGGAGTAAGGATCTTTGTATAGGATGGGTGGGCGCTTGAATGGATTTTGCCTAGAGCAGGGTTGCCAATTCTGAAAAGACGTTTCAAGCTAGAAAAATTTTAAAATACCGCAAGAGTCCGTTTGAATGAGACCAATTGTACTGTATAGGCCACTAGACCAATTATTCGCTAGACCAGGGGTTCCCAACCTGTGGTGCACGTACCACTGGTGGTACGCGAAGGTCTTCCAGATGGTACGCGAGTAACTTCCATTTTTTCACAAAAACCTGGATTCACAGCTTTCTAGTTTACGTATCGGGTTTTGTCTCTAAATAAATAAATAAATAATTTTCTTGTAGTCTGGTATTCCTATTGTTTCGTAACATTATGATTTCCAATGCACTGTTAGTAAAGCAAAATTTACGCCATGCATCGTCTATTGGTGCAAGGTAAACAAAAGCATAAGGGTCATTCTATGCTTAATTTGAAATTTTCAAGATTTTTTGTAACCATATGTCATGAAACCTTTTCATTTGTACATTTTCTTGAAGAGTGTCAAAAGTGATGATTAAAAAAAAATTGTCGAAATTGCTTAAACGCTACTCGAGTTATTGCGATGTGAAATTTTTGCCACTAGAGGGAGATTTTCTCCCGCTTTTTAGAAAATTGGTTGCCACATGAATATTAGGGCAGCTCAATGCATGAAAATTGGTACCAGGGTTTTTTTTAGGTCTGGGAATCCATTTTTGAAGTCAAAAATACTCAAAAATGAGTCCTTCAGGGTGTAAATTCATCTTGAAAAAATTTTCATGCACACACTTTGGCCGCAAATATGGGGATGTTGGCGAACGGCTGCAAAAATTTTTTTTGCCCATACTGCAGTATACAGCATATATTTTGCCAAAATGATAATTTTTTTATTAACTTTCACTTCCAGCCAGTGTTTTTAACCTTAGCAAAAGTATATGTTTAACCACACAAAAAAAGTCTTATGTAAGCTCTGACATTGCTGATTCTGTCCAGCTGACATTAACACATCACACTCCACATTCATTCATCATATTCACTACTGTGACATAATAAGTGCTCTCTCCTTTTCTCCCAAGCTATTTAGTTGTCAGAAATTAGTATGCTGCATTGCAGGTAGAAATACGAAAGGGTCATTTCATTATAATTCAGCCCAAATTTCTGAAATTTGGAACCACGTGGATTAGGTTTTCGTTCCTTTTCATCTGCTCCATGTATGAGCCGCAAATCGTGAAACCCAAATTACAAAGAGCCGCAACATAAAAATCTAAAAACACGAATTTATTTACAATCTACGCTTCTGTGACGTCATAATTCTTTTTGGAACGACTTGCAAAAGTGATACTGTTTAGGGAGCGGATTTAGGGAGCGCGGGGCCCTAGGCCATCTTAGTTTTTGGGGTCCCACGCAGGTGTGACCTATTTGGCCATTTGTCTGAAAAGCATGAAAGTATGCCCTGCTTATGTGTAGGCCCCCGTCAAAGATCTATCTTTTGTGGTGCCGACTTTGGTTCTACGACTGCCTTAGATCTTCAACAGAAATTGAAACCTTTCCTACATTCTTCTCTGGAACAAATGGCAATGCGATCTTTTCTTGGAATTTATGGCTCTTTCGTGTAGTTCAGAAGTTCTCTTCGTTAAATTTCCGAGATTCTAGCGTTTTTTGTAGGTTCATTTTTCAGAACTATACATTTTCAAGCAGGTCCACCTTGATGCCCTTGGAAATATCCTCTAGTTGTCAATCTGATGAGCTGTACGTAAACTCCTTTGTTATAGTAACCACATATTTCATGGAACAAACAAGCACAATCCATTCAGTGGACATAGGGTTTACTTATGCCTTTTTCAGTTGTCATTTTCCAAGCAATACAAAGTACAGCGTTTTAATCCTCTTTAGACTGATGGTAAACAGCATGAAAACAAGCTTTGCACATCAAAGTATAGTCGCAACACCCTCAGCTAACCATATGAAGTAAGCCCAATGTAGACACTTTTTCCAAATAAAACTCACGAGAAACTGTTCTACCTGATTTACCTAACATAGGCGTATAGAGTTTCAACAAGCAATCTCTGTTTGCGGGCAATCTAGTTTATAGCAACCAAACGTAGCATCCAATACTGACAATATTGCTTTTCGTCGGAGTTCTGCAGTGGCTGGCTGTCTTGCGTTGTTGCGAGCTTTTTGTCTGGAAGATTGAACATCAAGAAAGTACTGTTCTTTTTTTTCATTCTTTTCTTGTAACCATAGGCGTAGCCAGGGGGAAGTGGAACCATTCCCCCTAAGTTTCGAGCATATTTTGCCATTTTGTGCTTTGGCAGGCAATGTCCAAATAAAATATCGTTGCTCGCTTTAGGTCATAGTATTTGGCCCTCCCAAAAAATTTTGGGCTGACAACGCTACTGTTTGTAACCACTTTCATACAGACAACCTGCATCTCTCTCGCGCCCAGCCATGTTCTTCAGTATCAGACCTTTGACACAGCACTTCCTTATTTGATGTTCAATCTTCCACCTACAAATGCTCGCAACAACGCAAGACCGCCAGACACTGCAATATTATAATTCCTATATTGCGTAGCAAACAATATTATCGTGTTGTTACTGTACTGACAGTCTTGACTAGACGTTTGCATTTTCGCTCGTTTCAAAGTAAATTGTTAAGTTATGACTCTTCACAGTTTCGCAAATTTTAAGTTAATAATGAGTCGTCATGAGAAGGAGTTGTGCGGGGCCCCAAAGGCGCGGGGCCCTAGGCCATGGACTATGCGTAAATCCGTCACTGACCACAGTAACACTTAACAATATTTCTACACTTTGCAATTACGTGCTGTTGTCAGGGCCAGCAAGGCATGCCCTCCTTATTTTATCAACTTCCTGGCAGTGCCGTAGCAGCCCAACTCTCCCCTCCCCAAAATGCCTACAGGGGCCCCTCAATGTTGATTTCTAAAAAAATATTTCGACATTAGGGCACATCCCGAGAACAAATGACCTTCACAACAAAATATCCTAATTTTTGTTTTTTGTATTTCACAATTTTTAAGTTCCTTTTGCGGACACAATTTTGGCACAACCGATGCCAGAAAGTCTTCAGTGCCATCTGGAATCTGTTTGGTTAAAAAAGGTAAAATTATAAAATTAAAATTTCTTTACAAATAATACATCAACGCCAATAATACTGGCATTTCGAGAGTGCTCCTAGTGGATGGCCCAAACATGATTTAGTGAAGTCTTCAACATGAAGGTACTCTGGTAAAGCGGCAGGGCCAGCAAAATCAGGAACAAAAACATTCGCAATGAAAGTAACGAAAAAGGCAGCGGTGAAGTCACCTGATCGCACTGCCATTACTTATATATTGAGTACTTCACTGGCCTCGAGTAGTCTGAAAAATGGATTCAGGTGTTTTGTTCCACGCATTATTCGTAGCAATAACCAATTCTCAACGCCATGAAAAGAGAATGCTCATAGTCATTAACTTCAATCCTTCGCGCTCATTCTTCTATAGAGATCGTTTGTTAGCCGCATAGTAAAAAAACGTGCGTTGAATCAAAACAAAAATACAAATATAATGCTTACAGAAATGCTGGAAATTCCCCTTACTCCCAAAAGTTTGGGGCCCCCGAGATCGAGGGCCCTAGGCTTAAGCCATTTTACCCTAATGGTGAATCCGCGCCTGAATCTATCGGAAACTTGTTCGTTTCAAATAAAAATTAATGACAGCTGCTTCAACGAAAAACATGTGCAAAATACTTGGGGGTTTTGATAGACAGCTCGTTAGATTGGTCATCCCACGTGCATTGCATAAAATCAAAACTAGCTAGGGCATCATATTTATTCTACAAAATTCGAAATGTGGTATCAGTTGATGTATTAAAAATGTTATATTTTAGTCTTGTTCATTGTCATCTAAAATACTGCATTGTTTCATGGGCCACAGCTACTAATTCTGTTTTGCAACCACTAGAAATAGTGCACAATAATATTCTACGAACTGTTACATATTAACAACTATAGATGTCAGATTACACCTCTGTATAAATCTCTCAATATTCTGAAACTTCACGATAGTTATAAATTAGAATTAGCTAAACTGATGCATAAATTTCACTATGAAATGTTGCCAACATCATTTAAAGATTTGTTTCAGAAAACGGCTGAAGTTCATTGTCATAATACAAAATATGCAACCAACCAAAACTATTTCATACAACAAGTTTCAACAAACGCTTGCAAAAAAAAACAATTTCTCATCGAGGGTCTACTCTTTGGGCAAATGTAGATCAACAATTCAAAGATAAATCCCATAACGCCTTTAGTAATCACTACCGATCATTTTTGTTGTTGCAGTATGGAGAAATGTCTGAAAAACTATATTAGTGGATGCGTCGAGTTAAATTTTCAATAAACATATTATCACTTCATCTGTCTTATTTTTTACGCATACGTTTGGCATGCGTTTCGGATTGCTCGTATGGTTTGTAACATGGCGCTTGGCATTTTGTGGTAGGCAACTGAAGTATTTCCATTATCCTTATCTCAGGCCTGCTTTACTGTTTTAGGCAACTGTGTCTTTGTTTACACTTTTGGCAATCACTGAGATGTTTCATTGTGCTGGGGCACTTCGACTCGATAACCTCAAGGTTTTTCGATGTCCTGGCTGCAAGGTTTCACTTGTTTTGTTTTTTGTTTCATGAATAAGTACGACTCTACATCGTTAAAATGCTTGTTTCTGTTCACGTCGCTGATAGCTTTGTCCAGCCATAGTCCAAAAAGGGTAAAAAATTAAAAATCCAAGTCCAGATAAAGACCAAAATATTAACAAAAGACAGCTTTCTAATAACAGAAACGTCGTAATTCTTTTCTATTAATTCAGTCCAAATCCAGTCCGGATCCTAAATTTATTAAGCAATTTGCAGTCGGATCCAATCCAAATTCAACAAAACTCGTCATAGTCTGGATCCAGTCCAATCCAAGTCCAGTTCAATGCTCATCTCTGCGGCGCGGCTGGTTCGCCGCAAAATTTTCCAAAACCGCACGGCGCGGAACGCGGTCGCGGCGCGGTTGACTTCTCTATTCGAATCTGGCTTAGCGAGAGTCGCGAAAAAGAGTTGGCAACACTGGGCTGCGTTCCCCATTATCCCCAATCCCTACTTCCCCTTCCCACTTCTGGGAACTTTGTCCATAAATTGGGGATTTCAGGAACCTTAGGCTTTTGGGTAAAATCTGGGATTTTGTGAATTGTATGACAGAGTTTTTTGAGGGAAATTGCATTTTTGGTATGAAAAACTGGGAGAAATTGTATTGTGGTCATGCGGTGGTGATTTGCAGTCAGTTCCAGGAAAAGGAAGATCATTCCCCTTGTCTTCACAACAAGAACAAGTGGTGAACACCAGAATGAACAAAAGACTGGTTTAATAAATAGTTGAAAAGCGCAAGGAACCATATGCATCCATTATGACTTACATTACAACGAAGCTCAGATTTCTTGCACTTTTGGAGAGTACCTTGCTGCAATTCGTGAGGCTTTTGAGACAAACAGAGTGATGTTAACCTCCAGGATCAGTCACAGATATTGACTTCAATCTAATTCGTAGGCCCACAATCATGTAAAGCAGAATTGCTGTGTCAATGACATGACAACAATCATGTTTATGCAGTGTTAGTTGTATATAAATCATAAGTAGTGACATTATGAACAAAATATTATCTTTTCTAAAAGTAAGTAAATACAGTACTCTGCTTATTAACCAAACTTATTTTGTGTGTCATGTACCCACTAATGTTTGCTGCTAAACATGTCGTAATCTCTTTCTACCCACATATCTTCAACCTCATTTCATGATGCAATGTGTAGTTTTAGGATATACATTCATCAATGGTACTCACTCCATAATGGAGTCCATTATGGTCTGTGGGTAATTGCGTTACTTCTTCCCGATGTGGGTGGATGAACAGTTGGTTTTCTGTCCTTTTTTTTCTTTTTTAATGAAATTACTTGCTTCTGTAATGCAATGTTGTGTTTGATGCATCGTTCTCTGCCTCATAACCCTTATTGTTGCTTGCTTCTTTTACCTAGTGCATGCTTCACCTGGTCATCTGTATATACTTCAACTCTTCACTCATTGCTCTTTTATTGCTTCTTCATGATCATGTTTCTATATGTGATGTTGTTATTGCTTTTTTATTGGTGTTGTATTCACGATTTGCTATGTTTCTCTTTGATTTGCCTGTTATGTTCTTGTCTTTTGCTTGGTATGTAGTTTCCAATTGGTTTTCAATCCCCTTGTGCATTGATCATGTTATTGATCTCATTAAAACGCATAGTAGTCAGTACTGTGCAATTACATATCAAACTTGTATTTATATATTTTTTTCATTTTATGGTTTCACTGAAGCCTCGTGATCTTGGAATATCACAGGGATAAACAAATAACATAAGAGCGCAAAAAACGTTAGTCATAGCGCATTACAGAGTTATAGGTTTTACCACACAATCAACACTGAAAGGAGCAAAACACTTTTTAGCACCCCATCTATGACTTCATTCACTCATTGAGTTTCAAGCGAAGTGAGATATGTCACAGTGATAAGTTTTGATCATAGGTGATGCAGTAGTCAGGATTGTTAAAATGGGGGGCAAAACAATACTGCACAGGGGTATTTCCAAAAGGCGCAAATATTTGGGAAGCAATAGCTAAAATCATAGAAAAGTAGCAAGTGGCGGGCAAGCAACACTAGTTGATACACTGAGGATGGATGCCAACATCAGATCAAAGGACGCCCAAAATCAGATCAAACCTGCACACAAGCCAATATGCTGGCAGCGTTCCCTTTGACCACAGCCAGAGACAAGCACTCGTTTCGCTCTGCAAGGTGGAACACAACCACCAATCCTGACCTCGCATTTGCTCGTGTAAGGGTGGGCCAGCCATTGCCCCTGAGGAATGTCATTGAGCCTTTCACGCACACCCCCAATAGGCCTTCCGTCATCGCGCCTTACAACCTCTTTTATAGTCTTCCATCCAAACCAGACCTCCGCTGGAACTTCAGAAAAGCCAGCTGGAACCTTTTCTCCAAGTTAACCGAGGAAGGCATTGCGCATCTCCCGCCGTTACAGAACCGCGACGTAAGTGCAGTGTGCAACGCATTCTGCCGAATGCTGTTCAATGCAGCTAAACGAGCGGTCCCTCGCGGACGCAGAAATCACTATAGGCCTTGCTGGGATGACCAATGCCAAAATCTAATGGAAAAATATCAGAAAGCTGCAATATCTGATCAACACACAATAGCAAATTCCCTGTGTTCGTATATCAATGAAATACGTAGGAAACGCTGGGAAGACTCAATCGAACAGATTGACTTTACCCACTCAAGCCGGAAGGTCTGGTCTCTTCTAAACCGCCTCACAGGGAAGGCTAAACAGTTTAGACTTGTGCCAGTCACTGCAAATGCTATCGCCAGCCGACTGGTTGAAAATGGTAGATATAAAAAGCTGGATCGTCAAGATTCCATCTCTGTGCGCAAAGCGGTGCGCCAACTCACAGCTAACATGCATAGTGATGTCAACCTATGCGAGGAAGTGAGCAACACAGAGATGACACAAGCCATGCACAACATGAAGTGTGGTAAAGCACCTGGACCCGACAACATTTACTCAGAATTTATCAAGAACCTGGGACCCTCCGGTTTGAAGTGGTTAGCAGCTTTCTTTTCCACCAGCATGCGCCTCAACCTCCTCCCAAAAATATGGAGAAAAGCCAACATCATAGCAATCCTGAAACCTGGAAAGGACGCTAAAGTGCCCAAGAGATACCGGCCGAATTCCCTGCTATGTGTCCCATTTAAAATCCTGGAACGAGTGATTCTCAGTCGCATCACGCCTTACGTTGAAAAATGCCTGCCGGACTTTCAGGCTGGTTTTTGCGCTGGAAGGTCAACCATCGACCAAGTACTGCCATAGAGGACGGCTTCCAACTTAAACAGAAAACTGCTGTTGCACTTGTTGATTTGACAGCCGCTTATGACACGGTATGGCACCAAGGCCTACGGCTGAAACTGCTTCGTACAATACCTGATAAACATCTGGTAGCCTTCATCATGGAGACTCTAAGCAACCGCAGATTTGTCCGTCGAACAAAGCGACGGACAAGAAAGTCGAGCACGATGTTTAAAGAATGGAGTCCCCCAGGGGTCAATTCTTGCTCCATGTCTTTTCAACATCTACATCAGCGATATCCCGACGACATTGTCCACCAAACTGGCTTACGCTGATGGCTTAGCTCTCGCCTTCACTGGGCCGGACTGGGCAAACGTCGAGAACGCCATGAACAAGGACTTGTCTACACTCCACATCTACTACTATCAAAATCGTCTTGAACTTAGCAAAGAAAAAGCTGTGTATCCCTTGTACCATCTTAACACACGTGACGTGGGACGACGACTACACATTTCAGTGGATGGAAAAACCATCGAATTTGATCCAAACCCAACGTATCTTGGAGTGACGCTCGACCGGTCGCTCACCTTCAAGCCACATCTTACATCTGTGCGGCAGAAAGTTTTGTCACGCTGCTCGCTGTTAAATCGGCTGGCCGGCACAGGGTGGAGTGCCTCCGTGAGCACGCTCAGGACCAGCAGCCTAGCTCTTGTATACCCCACTGCTGAATACTGCTCCCCAGCATGGTCAAGAAGCAGGAGTACGAAGGAGGTTGATGTGGCCATAAATTCTGCCTTACGAACAATTCCTGGATGCCTAACACAACACCGACGCAATACTTGCCAATCTTTGCAGGCATTGCCCCAGCCTCAGTCCGACACTATGCTGCTACCCTCCGACTCGCCTTGAAGTACGCGCTGACGGCATAGTTTCATAACAACTTATTACGTCTGAAAACAAGACCTCGTCTCAAATAGCGAAGGCCGCATAGGTGTACGGGAGTGCATATTTTTGGGGATGCAAAAAAAGTTTGCCCAAATTTGATCTTGTATTTCCCAAATAACATATAAACAGCAAGTCTTAATGTTAAGACTAAAACGTACCATTGTAAACAAATCAAGGTTTCTGCATGCCTAATTACCAATTCCCGGGGTTCAAAGCCGTACGTCCTCAACTAGTAAAATCAATATTCTGCATAGGCACATGTGAACAATGGCAATATTTATTGTGTTGAAAAATGTTAGTTAATTACAATAAGATCGCTCAAAAAATTGCTGTTCATGCCACCACGTGTGGAAGGTGTTCAGCAGCTTCATTTTCAAGTTGTTATATACGTTCTAAATTTATTCTTCCAACACGATCATCCTAGTAGCTAAGATCTGTTCTTTTCTGGCATAGATGTGTGCAGTTGTGTTAGCCACAATCGCATTCAATCTGGAACAGGAGTAAGGTATCAGGTTACGACCTAAAATATTACATTGCTGCAAATATGTCTCAAGTAAGGAGATGGAAAGGAGGCAATTTAATACATAGCATGTAGCTAAGCCTTCCACATTAGGCAATCTTAACTGCAGTGTGTTGTACTTAAAATACTACAAGTTACTTAAACGTTTACAGCAGGGGTCACCAACGCGGTACTCGCGGGCGCCAGGTCGCCCGCAAGGGCCCAATAGGTCGCCCGCGGGTATAGGCGTAGCCAGGGGGAGCATTCTCGCCAAAGCTCTAGCATTTTTCGTCGTTTTGTGCTTTGAGAGGCGTTGTCTCAAACAAAATAATGCAGCTCGCTTAAAGTCAAAATATTTGGTCCCTACAAAAATTTCGGTTGGCTATGCTACCACCCGCGGGCCTGTTCTAAAAACAACATTAGCGTGACAGTGTCTTAACTCTGGAATATCTTACTTGTTAATACTACAATAATTTAAAGATAGATTGAGCAACATTTTCATTTCAGAAGTGTGCATCAAACTTGTAGCTCTTCGCATTAATCTGAACACACGAAGTAGCTCTCAGCTTAAAAAATGTTGGTGATCGCTGGTTTACAGCTTCTAAGGTCACATTATGAAAACCATAAATCCACTCCAGTGTAGACAGTTCAATGAGCACTAAACACAGCATGCTGAGAAAAAATAGCAATATGGGACTGATACAGGCAAATACTGCAGCCTATATGATCAACTACCAGGGAATGTGTACAAATGCACATTTCCAATGACAAATGGCTTATAATCTCAATAAGAATATTTTATAAAAATAGTAGTGCTTCGCTGGACTGTATTGGCAATATTGAATTATGCAGTGCAATAAATAGTACAGTTGCTATTGTTCATGAAAGCTTCACTTCACAGCATTACATTGAAACATTAAAATTTGGCAGGATGCAACACAGGAGATTCATTACATGAAACAAACGGAAAATATGAAAACCTAAACAGTATGAAATCACAGCTACATTACTACCACAAAACACATAAGCCTACAGCTGCAGTGCAGTTACATAGTTAATTCTGTTCATGAATACTTCGCGGTAAGAGATTCACACTTGCAAATCTCACAACATCAAGCAAGTTTGAAACGCGAGAATTTCACTGTATCATATCACAGCTACACCACGTCACTACCACAAAACATTTTGCAGCTACAGCTACATTTTAGTTGTACACATTATAGCAGCAACAATTTGAGGTTTACAAAAATTAGGGTTAGATGGAATAGTGGGTTACCACTACATGTTCCTAATTTATAATGTTTCTAACTCTACCCAAATTTGAATGAGATTGTTTCAGTTGTCCCAAATTTCATTTGGGCTGTTGTAATTTGCCCAAATTTTTATAATATATGCAAAGCTGAATGAAACTCTTCCAATGTGCCAGATGGTTCCAATTATACCCAAGTTTGAATGAAGCTGTTTCAATTACCAAATACGATTAAGGCTGTTAGAATTTCTCAAATGATTCTAATTGTATGCAAATTTAAATGAAGTATTGTAAATTACCCAAATTGGAATGAAGCTGTTTGAAGTTCACCAAAAGTGAATAAAGCTCTTCGAAGTTACCCAAACTTGAATGAAGATATTGAAGATGTTCCACTGGGCCCAGGTTTGTATGAAACTATTGCTATTTGACCGGAGTTGATTTAGTCTGTTGGAATTTGTCCAAATTTTTCCAATTTATGGAAGCGTTTCTAACTTCACCCAAATTTGAATGAAGTTGTACCAATTTGCCCAAATTTCATTGAGATCGCTAAATTTACCCAAATGACTCTAATTTTATTCAAATTCGAATAAAGCTCTTATAGTTAACTCAGACACTTCTAAATGTACGAAAATTTCAAAGGAGCTATTCTATATAGCCTAGCTTTGAGCAACATGTTTGAAGTTGCCCACAATTGAAAGAAGCTGTAGCAAATTGCAAAAGTTTGATTTGACTGATGGACGTCACCCAAATATTTCCAATTTATCTAAATGTTTTTATTTTCACCCAAACTTGAATGAAGCTTTTCTCATTTGACCAGATTTAATTGAAGCTGTTGGACCGCACCAACATTCTCATATTTTACTCAAATGTTTCAAATTTTACCCAAAACTTGAATGAATTTTTTTTAGTTGGTCTAAATTTGATGAAGGCTGTTGGAATTACCACATGATTCCAGTTCACTCAAGGACAGTGTCTATTTTGCCATCAGGGGCAAAAAAGAATGGCAAAATATTCCTAGATTATTTTGCCGTTTTGGCCATTATTTTGCCGTTGATTTGGCCATTATTTTGCCTTAGTTGGTAAAGTAGACACTACCTCACTTATATGTGAATACAGCTGCACACTTTGTTCAAATGTTGAAAACTTTTGCCCGAATAATGGCCAATTTTTCAGCGTTGGGGATGCGACCGCATACCCTGCATCCCCGTGCCGTACGTTTATGGAAGGCCGTTTGCACAATCGGCGATTCAACTCATGGAGTCTCTAGCGGGGCATGAGTCTATCGCACAGTGGACTCGATGTCAGTGGCTCGAGGAGTGGAAGAAGTCAGGGGCTCCACCTCATTCCCTTCCACCAACCAAAATGGGAAACCACGACCGTGGGCTTAGCCCAGGGGCGGATTGAGGTTGTGTGGGACCCCTGGCTGAAACGGAGAAAGGGGCCCTTTCTATATATATAAAACTGTCGTTAATAAGAAAAAAAAAAAAATAAACGAACTGAAGTAATTGTATTATTGAAACAAAAACATCTTGATCAAAAAACGAATTGTTAACTCGTATGGACGTCACAATATGAACGAAACTCAATCATTTCAAGTCTCGATATCTTGCTGGAGACTTTTGAAACCATATCGATAAATGTTTACAAAACACCAGTGGAATGTTTTGAATATGTTGTACAGTGGCACTCCGTCGACAACCACCCCGCTATTACGACCGCTTTAACGCGGTCTTCCCTATACGCTAATGCATAACCTTTTGATTCACTAACGCGACCCGGTATCCAGACCGCGGCCACAGTCCAGCTGTTACACAACTGCTATTCCAGCACCGCGTGACACGACCACAATATTCTATCGGCATCCTTACGCTGTAAAACTGGTAACCTATGAGCAGCAAATTGCTCAGCAGCATCACGTTGTCCTGAAGCATCTTGAACGCAGGGATGTAGGCGTGCGTGCAAGCGCAGTTAGTGCCAATGTGACGAAACAAACTCATGCTGGAAACTCGTCTGGTATTTGTACTGCGACATCGACTTTTTCCGTTGTGTGATTTTAGATTATAAGCTATGACGGCACGTAAGACAAACCTAAATAACTTTCAATCAAGGAAATAATTGTAGAAATGAAGCGATCGCGATAATACAGGAAACCTTGAGGAATACAAGTGTGACGCGACCACCCCAGTCCCGTTAACACGACCAATTGAGTGCCGTCCAGTGGGTGGTCGTGCTAGCGGAGTTCCACTGTATATATATAACCCAATAAAATTTTTGAGCTAGATAAAATTTTCTTTAAAAATTATTTTCAGAAAAATCAGCTTTCCGTACCAGATTCCCGAAGAAAATAACACTAACCTAACCTTAAACCTAATCTAACCAAAATTTAACCTACCTTATTTACCACAAACATTTGATATGTCCTAAATAAGTATGGTAAAAATAATAATTGTACTCATTGCAATTCAGAATTGCATTTTTCTGTTCACAACCAAGGACAAGTCAGCCAGACTGTTAGTAAGAACAAGAGCATTTATCAATAACTGTTGTGAAACTCCCTTTCACTTATTACGTATGGTTTTACGTTCATTCACAAGATATAACACTACTGAATAGTTTTTACTTTTCTAATGCACTTAGAATATAAAATGGCACTCAACAAAACTATTAATTAAAAGCACATATTACGACTTGCTAAAGTCGTGAATCGAATGAGTCATTGAGTTTAGCGTGAGCAAGCCTGGAGTTACTTGAACGAAATGTAAACAGAACTAAGAAGTGCTTGATACGGTTTAGCTCTTATTATCAGTTAACGTTTTAAGTAACTCGATATATACCGACTTTTCTTTTTATTATTGCGTTGATTCTGTTTTAAGTCAGTTATCAAGAATTGTACGAAACAATTAGCGATTCACATGAAAGCAGTATGTACCAAAATGTCTAAATTTGCACCTTGATGTAAATAGTAGGCCTACAAGAATCAGGCGCGTAGCCAGAATTTTGTATAGGAGTTGGGCAAAAAACAACCAAGTGTCAACATTGAAATATTCAATAACTCTTCTTTTTAAAGCATCATCCATGAAACGTCCATTTTTCTGGTGCTTTCAACTGAATAATTACGTTCAGATTTAGCACAATTCCAAGCTTGCACTTTGGATGAAAGCCACCTTTTGCTTGTAAAACTTTCTCGCAAAAGCGCTTGTGACAATCTCGATGCTATAAGTGCAAAATCTGCAGTATGCTTTGCGCAGCCAATATTCCACTTGAGCAAGAAATCATTGTGGCCGCCATCACGACTGCGCTTCTTATATTTACACGCTTCTAATGTCCAACAACATACGTTCAATCGAAGCCGAGTGACAACTTTGCTCTAAGACACGGTCTCCAAACTTTTTCGTCCAATGGCCACATAACATATTGCACAACAGCTTTAAGGGTGGGACATGTCACGCAACGCAATTCTTTCGGGATATGTAACATTCTATCGAATCAACAAATGTTTCGCAAAATATTGTTTTTTATTAATGACAAAATGTTTTCGAGGGTTGGTTGAAATGGCTCCCTGGGCCAGATTTGACGTGCGGGTTTATAGTTTGGAGACACCGACACTCGAAGTAGGTTTACAACACGTGCGCACATATAAGACGTGGATCTTGTCCAGTTCTTGAGCGACTGGTTGACGTATGCAGCTGATGGCGTAAAGGCAAAGTGCCTCAAAGCGTTTGAAAAAATGTTTGTTTTTTTCAACGCTATGAAATGCGACTGCGGTAGCATTTTTGAAAGCGACTTGCACTAAACTTGCTTCCCAAAAACGTTCAGCTATTTGACTACCTACTGTATTTGGAGTCAACAATATAATTCACAAAAATGATAAAGCCAATACTGAAAATTGGAAAAAGTTACACAACACAAGTCCTCTGAACAAACTTAAATACGTTCGACCTACTCAGTCTACATAGAGTGTGAAAATAGTCGTTTCGTTGCGAAAACCAATCCGCACTCAATTATCGCCACAGCTCTTCACTAAAGTTAAGAAACACTTGGCCCTGTAGCCTAACACAACAGTTGGTTCGTTTAACTATCCCAGTTGTTCTATCTGGCCCAGTAGTTCCGCAAAGTATGGGTCGAGACCGAAACAAGGGTGGCGAAGGGTCAAAAACTGTGTCACGACGAGGCGATCCAATCGGAGTTGTACAATGTCAATATTACCACTGCTTGTTTTTGTTTGTCTGTATCGCAGGTAAGAAAATAACATATAAATGCCAATAAAAAAACGAACTTAGCAACTTAAACTGCCAAAAATCATCCATGCAATCATTATGTTTTTGATACGCTGTATTAGGCTTGGGACGCGAGCTGTTCACCAAAATGAGGTTTGTGTCGCGCTACAAATAATTTGGTAACCATTAATCTAGCCATTCTAGTGTAAACGGTTGAAGTATTTTTCAAGCCATTAGTGTCTGAATATGAAAATGTAATCGACTGGGAAAAAATTCAATTCATTTTCGTTTTAGTCACATGCGCTTCATCGAGAAAACCGATTGCAAGGTATCTGTAAGTAATGGCAGTGTCAGTGCCCTCAGCACTTACAAAATGAAAAGCATATTACTACTTACACTGCCACCGAAATGAATCATTTAACAGAAGAATATACACATCAAGTTCTTACAAAGTAGCCTATATATTTCGCTTGCTAGGTAGTCATCATCAACTCTGCTCTTATACGTTAGATTTTGTTGTTGACTCTATCCGTTGCAGCTGAACGATTTGAAAATTACTGTAGATTAGGACAGTAATTAAGGCTCCCCATAATTGCGGCTTAACCGTCACAACCAGGATTGGAAAAAATGGGGCCGGCGGGCAAATGTGGCCTGCGTGAACATTTAATGTAGTAAGCGCCAAAAATTTCGTTATCCTATACAGATGACAGCATTAAGTTAGAGGACGAAATTCTGTGATAAGCAGATACTTGAAACAGGTAATCAAAAGAATTAAGCATGTTGCTCTTTCTCATGGTTTTCTCTCCTTATCTTCCTCAGGAAGACAAGGGTACAATTATAAGATAAAATTAATTATTTTTGCAGCTCGCCGGCGCCATTTCACAACATGTGTGGTCCATGGCAATAAATAGGTTCCCTACCTCTGACTTAGATGTTGTTGAAAAGTGTCTATGGCCTACTGTAAATGCGCAATAAAATAAAAACTTTGAAACTAGATTGCTTAATGGCCCAAGTTTGAGCTTGAAGTTATATAAAGCGTTTATCACACCCCTGTTCACGTATTTAGTTTTAAAACTGTACACAAACAAATATCTTCGATGTTCATTTAAACCTCAAATTTAAGGCTACGGCTGATGCTGGAGACAAGGGGACGTTTAACAACAATTTTAGCATGCCAGAGTTATCAGAGAGGAATTTTGCGATGGTCTTGAAATGAAGTTTGCATCACCATTAGGTGAGATAGAGCAAGCTGGTGAGTAGGAAACAGCTGCGGAAAGTTTTGCTCCTTGTTTTGCTTTACAGTAGGTTAGTGATGGCAAACGAATAGATACAAGTTGTCTTTTATTATCGCCACTTCCACACGGAGTTTTAGCCTGAAGTAAATGTCAGCCTGGTTATGAATTCTCCAGCATTTTCACAACAAACAAAGTTTAATTAATCATGGGCAATTGGAAAACCATATTGCTTTGATCAGGTTCGATTAAAAGCTGAAGTAGGATAAGTCTCTCAAGCTGCTGTTGCGTTGATTTGCACTGTAGAATATTTTCGGCTTTCACATAAAAAGCTTTGTTTTTTATTTGAAATTTTGAAACCAATTTTCGGAATTGCGGGTGAAATTGCTCCCATTGCCCCCCCTGGCTACGTGACTGACCAGAATTGGTATTAAACTACCAGTTGACATTGTGCATTGGGTAAGGTCTTCACTCTCACACGCAACGCGCTAGACTTCAAACATGCATAGCAGTAACAAAGAACACACAAATACATGAAAGTACACGAGGATATAAACGTGACATTATACTAACTCCCGCAGTCTTGCTTTATGACACCATGATTTATTATCCTAAACTAAAATCTAATTACTTTCACCATTGTTGAGAGACTTGACACCACTTAACAAGTTCACAGCTTCCTTCGGGTCTATCTGCAGTACCGATGTTCAAATGAAGTGGATACCGCGTGCGCATCGGAGACCAAAATAAGACAAGCGGATGGAATACCTTCATTTTTTAGTTCCTGGAGTACTAACTTGTTAGTGAGGGTCGGGCAGACCACACGCCAAAGGATCAACTACTTTTATGTCAACGAAGCAATTTCAATGAGTGATCACAGAATGCTTACTTGATTAGTTCCAAGTGGCGATGGAATCCTTTATAGCGTAATGTGTATTGTTCACATATTACAAATATTACACTTTTTTACCAACTTAGGGGTTGGAGGCCCCCTAAATGTCGGGGGCCCCTGGTTGTAGCCCAGTCAGCACCCCTTTAATCCGCCACTGGTCCCACGTATATATGGGTGTTGTTACTCACGCACATCCCATTCGTGGTGAATCGCACTTTCAACGCAACCCTGACCGAGAAGTTGCAACATCCCCCCAAACTTCGCTCCAAGCTACATCTAATTGAAACACGAAGCATTATAAATCAATGTAGTTTTCGTCAATTTTTAGAATGTCAAGCCCCCGCGCAAAAACGCAAAGCCCTCCTATTGAAAAACTTCTGGCGACGATTTTGATTACATACCCAGAAATATAAAGTGTTCGCCCGCACCAAGTTATTCATTATTTCAAGACTTTTGATGCCTTTCTGAGAAACAACCTGTGTGGGCTTTTAAATCTTGCGCATCTCCATCTAACTTTTTTGTCCGATCGCTTCAATTGTTTGATGGTTTTCACAAACCTTCATATTCCGCAATTGTGTAACTCTCCTGTATGATGGTGAGCAACTGAAGTAATTTTTGGTGCGTTGGTCAGGTGCACCCGTCCCATCAGTGTTGTTTTTTCGTAGCAACGAAAATCTTCCGTCTGGTTAATGGCGTCTCAGGATTTCTGTATTTTCTTGCTCTATCACCTTCAGCATGTAGACGACGTGTGCAAGCCAAACATACAAACAGTAAGATATATAACTAGCAAAACACTAAACGACAAATCCTGCTTTCAATTGACTGAAATCAATTGGCTGCCTGCCTCGTGCTAAAGGCGTTGCAGAACATTTGAAACCTCGATCGGAACAATTTGCATGCTCCTGTGCGCCAGTGTGTACCTGCATTCCATTTATTTTTTGCTTTTTTATGTCAGCCGTTTACCTCAAAATATCATGTTAGAATACCATCATTTTTCTCCCACTCACGAAACGCTGTGTGAAGATGAGTGAATGACGTTATAGTTGGGGGGTTGCAAAAGTGTTTTGTTCCTCTCAGTGCTGATTGCATGCTAACACCTATTCTATAATGCGTTGTGGCTAACCGTTTTTGTGTTCTTGTATTAATTTAATGTGCTTGTGATATAGATCAAAAGCCTGTGACGAAATGCATGATAAAAAATGTTAATGGGCGAGAGCTCAGCGATAGAGTGTCTGTTACTCAATCACGAAATTTAGTGTCCTATCCATAATCGTGCCCGGATCGCGAATTAGCGATGCAAGCATTTTGGTGTTCTGCAGAGTCTAATTTACCTCTTCAGAATTTTAATATTTGCATGCATGTTCACATTGCTCTTCGGAGTGATGTCCTCAATATCGGTCTGGACCAGGGTTTCTTAACCTGGGATAAATTTTCCACCAAGGGGTAAATTTCATCTTCGTACGGATTAAGTCACTGAATGATGAATTATAGCAAAGATAAATTTTTACACAATGCAATATACTGGATTATTAGGCTAGTTCAGTGGTTCTTAACCTTTGCTTCACCACGCCTACCTTAGGTACTTTTCCTTAGTTTCAAGCTCTCTGGCTGTGAATAAGTTGTAAAAGCAAACGTATTGCTTGGTAAATTTATTGATAAATCTTTCAATGTTGTACAGCGCTTGAGGGTTCGATCCCCTGGAAAGTTATTGACGTCACCTGGGGCACGCGCCCCACCGGTTGAGAACCACTGTGCTAGTTAGTTACAGGACAAAACACAAAAGTATATCTGACATTGTTTGTTTGTAGATTAGCGAGAGACTCCACTTCAGGTGATACAGAGCGTTGTTACCAAACTGGTTTACTGATATATCACACAAACTGGAGATGTTGCACCTCGGATTATGATTCAGAGTTGGAGTTAGTGATAATTTTTTTAGTTTACCTTTGCACTTGTAGACAATTAAATTCATTTATACACCTTATGTGCGCAACACTGTTTTTGTTCACGACTTCATTTAGATCTTGTACGCAAAGGGAGATTGTAACTCTGTCAGAATTGCAAAATCCTCTACTGTGCAATAAATTTCACTGTTATCAAAATGGTCAGACTGTAGCGTCATTTTCTCTTTCTTTTCACACTCACAGCATATTATAGACAGGACAGTGGACAGCCAGGACAGTGAAGGTGTTTATAGTGAATGTGTTTTCACGAGTTAACAATTGGGGGTTTCAACAATCGCAGTTGTTATGTTGAAAAATAAACTTAACTAGAATCACACGTGGACTTCGGGTCAACTTAATCATAACAAATGCAGAACCGTCGCCAGAATATCTTCAACAACGGGGCTTTGCGTTTGTGCAGGGGTAGCTTGATTTTTTAAAAGTTGACAAAAATCCACAAATTTATTTATTGAATTTGCTAAAGGGTAAATGAGACAAAAAAATCAAGAACCACTTTTTCTGGACTTTCTCGCTAAATGAATTTTCGTGTAACGGAACTCCTTGTACATTACAATATGCTGTTCTAATATTCACAACCTGAACCGTATACAGCTCTTTCGTGACGCATTTTGCGTGCAGCTCCTAGCTGAAAGTCCAGCTCATGTAAAGCTAAAGCGTTTATAAAATTTTGTTGAAATAATAGAAGATACTGGCTATAGTGCTCGTTTGGTATGAACCAATGTTATTATTGCGCAGGTCTACCGTATAAGCTGAAGATGCAGGGGAGTAGAGGGGTAAAAACGTGTGGGAACGGTGTTCCTCCACCTTTTTTGATGTGGAAACGAGTTGAACACACTAGTGAAGTTACTTGAAGATTCAGATTTTTCATGTCAATTTCTACGTGTAGCGCCTGGAGCAACATTATTGAAGAAATGACAAGTCATGTCGTGTATCGCAGGGCTTCTCAATCTATGAGTCGTGACCCCAAATGGGTCGCGAAATTTAATTTAGGGCCCGCGAGAAAATTTGGTTGAACAAATTTGATGTCCAAGTTTTTGTAAGGTTTACAAAAAGTATTTAAAGTAAGCTTGGAGTGAATCTATTTCTACTGCATTGTAGGGGTAAATACCGTTTCATGCTGTCAGATGTGTACTAGGATGTCTGTCTGAGTTAGCAAATGATAGTAATATCAGCCAAGCGCAATAAGGTATACGTTGATACGTCATGATTGTTTTCACGTACTGACCAATATTGACCTTATTGCATTCATTCTGTCACGAAGCCATGCTTTTGCATAGAACTTTAGGTGTTGTCGTCTTTGGAATAGGCCAACTGCTTTGAGAGCACACTGAGTAGTTTCAGACTAAAGTTGAAAGCTTTATACAGTTTCAGAAGTAGGCTACTTTGGATTTTGAATCAAGAAAAGTTGGATCCACAAACCACACAACAGAAGGTTTGAGTCACCTCACAAAACAACAAGATATGCTAGAAATTTAGGTGTTGATGGTCCCCTTTCCTCCACCCTGGTTACGCCTATGATACACAATCGAATTTTCAAGAGGCCACACGCGTGTCATGGCCCAGACGATTTTTCGGAGTTATAAACGACAAAATTTTGTAACTGGAATTTTCAAAACAGAGTTTATCTCATTTTTGGGTAAAATCAAGAAACGAATGCCCAGTCATATCTGATCTAGCCACTCACAACCTCTTAGACTTTTGCACAGCATACATGTGTGAAACGGCATTCTCAAAATTGAAAGTCATGAAGTGGAAAATCCGATCCTTTTTGAAAAATGTTGGAAATGCCCTTCCTCCTCATTGTCTTGCATCAATCTACCAATGGATAATCTGTGTAAAAATCATCAAATATTTCCATTCTATCAACTTCCAAAAACTAAATTGTTTTTTATTAATTTTTTTCGTCTTACAGTTTCCATTACGTGGTAGTTTTAATACCGTGTAGTTACCTTCGTGGATAGGCGTAGCCAGGGGGGCCAGAGGGGCCATGCCCACCTTCAAATATCCAGAAAATATAGTCATTTTGTGCCTTGAGAGGCGTTTTTCCAAACAAAATAGTGTTATTCGCCAGAAATCAAGCATTTTTCAACCACCCCAAATTTTTTGGCGCCTCCCAAGTTTTTGTGCTGACTACACCACTGCCTTCGTGGATTGTGTGCATTTTTATGATTTCGCCACAGACAATAATGCACCTTGAGATTTGTAAATGGGACGTGTACACGATCATTAACATCTTACATCACAGAATCTACATAACGACTATCCGTTAATGGGTCGCATAGAAAAACCACTTTCAAAATGGGTCGCAGAACAAAAAAGTTTCAGAAGCCCTGGAGTGCAGCACCATAGCATAGTTGTGTAATTACTGTTTGTGACATCACAATGGTATTTGCGTACACAACGCTTCGTCTGATTGTTTGCATCTATCGTAGCGGTGCAGAGTAGTAATCAGTCTTGATGTTTTTAGGCCGTTGCGAAGTAGGTTAAAGTTCAAGAAGACACCGCACTGCTTGTACGTAATTGTTTAGCCATGATGGAATTCACCATTTGTTGTCAGCACGCACAAACACTGTAACATCAGTGTCGTGAATAAATCAAAAACACACGTTGTTCAGATTCTACACTCAACATCTTAAACGACGAAACATGAGGGAGAGGATTGTGTCTTGATGCTGGTTTCGAAAACGAAGCTTCATTCATACCAAGCAGGATGAAAGCTTCTGTAAGCTTACAGCTGTCACATGTCATCTAACGAAGCAGGATGCCATCTAACGAAGCAATCTATCAAAGCAGGATGAAGTTTTTGAAACAAAAACTCACGTTTTGCGCGAACGTTTAATGATTCAACGCAATATAATATCCGGCGTATAGGCTAGGCATCCTGTGAAGTTCAGAAAATTTTCCACCAACGAGTGAAAAGCTGTTGAAACTTTGTTTCATGAAACCAGGCCACCGTTGATAGAAGCAAAACTGTGGAACGTAAAACAAAAGGAATGGTTTTGGCGCTGTGGTCAATTCTGAAGCAGACTAGTGACAAATTCTTCGTTTGTATTGTTATTCGAAAGAGGTAACTGTTTACTGCAACTGCATGCATGGCCACATCATGTGCTGTAACAGAAATAAAGTGCAAATATTCAGAGTTACAATCATCAGGTCACTTGAAAATTGCTCAACCAACTGTCGTATACTATTGTTTGGACTATGCAAAATTCAATATTTAATCACCACCATATGCTTTGAACACAACTGGATAAGAAAGATCTTGGATGCGGGTCAGGAAAGGTATCATCAACATCAGCTTCTACATTGCCCTAAGCCATAGGTGGCGGAACCGGTGGGACCGCATGGGCCTACGCCGACCCACTTTTCCTAAATATCGTAAGTTTAAGCAGAACAATTATTATTGGGTCCAGTGAGAAAGTAAATCGTTTAATGAAAACAACGTTGCAAACATTGGCAGTATTTTGTCGAAATTGTTTGTAACACTTATTTGTAATTTGGCAGAATACACCGTGCACCGTCTGTAACCCTGCTCTACATCGCTTTCCGCATTGGTGTTGTTGAACAGTTTTGCCAGATGGAGTACTACAACACCATTTTTCACAAAGATGGTGTCATTTTTCATGCTTGTGTGCATGGGCGTCGGAAGGAATTTATCCAAGGGGGCCACTAGTGGATTCTTCCAAAAGTTTTTATACGTGGGGGCCAAAACACCCATATGCTTGTGTTTCGGAAATGTTCATGCCACACTATTAAAAGATTTGGGTAATTTCAAGCGTTTCAAGACCATTCCAAACAGTGAACTTTTACTGAATCTTATACACAAAATGAAATGTTTGACAGATCATTTTCAACTGTGCTTATGTTTTTGTATTGGCAACACTGAATAGCTATATTTCATTTCTGCATTGGCAACACAATTGGCATCCTTAAGGACAATTTGCTAGTTGCTGCATATGCTTTGTCTTGTCTTTGCACTCCCCTATGTAACGCAGTTGTAGAATATGTATACAGTCATGAGAGTTTTGTGTTCAAGATGAAGAAAAGTTGTGATTTTCAATGTGCTTAAGAAAGGTATCAATGCTGTGTCATTTGTGCCTGTGTTTTAATCTGTGTTCATATTGTTTTTAACAGCCCATTGGCTACTCCGGCACACGGGCTCCTCGGGATTCGCCCAAGTCTTCGATTACGATTTATGTCGGAAAATGCACGCTTGCTTGCTTTGTATGTTTGTTCCGCCACCCACGGTCCCACTTCCCTAAGTTGTTAAATCGGCCTCTTTTCTTTTCAATTTGCTTTCATTCTCCTTGGCACCGACAATCCCAGCCAGAATGAAAGCAAATGGAAATTTCAGTGACGCAAGCGTCGAACGGTTTTATTCAGTCATTCAAAATGAATCGTATGATTCGCCCGAGTGACGCTGATGACCAGGGTCCGCCCTGTAACAGCCTATATCAATTTCAAGTGGTTCATCGATATATTGTCACAGTGGCGTAGTTTTGTCTAAAATAGTGCAATTTAGACCTTTATATGGTGTATAGGTAATGACGTCATATTTTAATTCTTGTGACGTCACAGTTGCTAAATCATACCAAAAAATTTTGCAATAATTTATTTTCAACGTGCACTTGTGCCCCCTCACTTTGAACAACGTTCCGCCACCCATGCCATAGGTGTAGCCAGGGGGGCCATGCAGCTGATAACGTAAACGCAAAGTCCCTCAAAGCGTTTGAAAAAATGTTTGTTTTTTTCAACGCTATGAAATGCAACTGCGGTAGCATTTTTGAACACGACTTGCACTAAGCTTGCTTCCCAAAAACGTCAGCTATTTGACTACCTACTGTATTTGGAGTCAACAATATAATTCACAAAAATGATAAAGCCAATACTGTAAATTGGAAAAAGTTACACAACACAAGTCCTCTGAACAAACTTAAATACGTTCGACGTACTCGGTCTTCATAGAGTGTGAAAATAGTCGTTTCGTTGCGAAAACGAAGCTGTACTCGATTATCGCCACAGTTCTTCACTAAAGTCAACAAACACAAGGCGCTGCAGCTTAACACAACAGTTGGTTCGTTTAACTAGCCCAGTTGTTCTATCTGGCCCAGTCGTTCCCCAAAGTATGGGTCGAGACCGAAACAAGGGTGGCGAAGGGTCAACAACTGTGTCACGACGAGGCGATCCAATCGGAGTTGTACAATGTCAATATTACCACTGCTTGTTTTTGTTTGTCTGTATCGCAGGTAAGAAAATAACATATTACTGCCAATTAAAAATCGACCTTAGCGACTTAAACTGCCAAAAATCATCCATACAATCATTATGTTTTTCATACGTTTTATTAGGCTTGGTACACGAGGTATTCACCAAACTGAGGTTTGTGTCGCGCTACAAATAATTTGGTAACCGTTAATCTAGCCATTCTAGTGTAAACGGTTGAAGTATTTTTCAAGCCATTAGTGTCTGAATATGAAAATGTAATCGACTGGGAAAAAATTCAATTTATTTTCGTTTTAGTCACATGCGCTTCATCGAGAGAATCGATTGCAAGGTATCTGCAAGTAATGGCAGTGTCAATGCCCTCAGCACTTGCAAAATAAAGAGCATATTACTACTTTTACTGCCACCGAAATGAATCCTTTCCCAGAAGAAAATTACACATCAAGATCTTACAGAGTAGCCTATATATTTCGCTTGCTAGGTAGTCATCATCAACTCTGCTCTTATATGTTAGATTTTGTTGTTAACTCTATCCGTTGCAGCTAAACAATTTGAAAATTACTGTAGAATAGGACAGTAATTGAGGCTCCACATAATTGCGATTGAACCGTCAAAACCAGGGTTGGAGAAAATAGGGCCGGCGGGACAAATGTGGCCTGCGTGAACATTTAATATAGACCGCACCAAAAATTTCGTTATCCTATACAAGACGAAATTCTGTGATAAGCAGATACTTGAAACAGTTAATCAAAAGAATTAAGCATCTCGCTCTTTCTCATAGTTTTCTCTCCTTATCTTCCTCAGGAAGACAAGGGTACAATTATAAGATAAAATTAATTATTTTTGCTGCTCGCCGGCGCCATACCATAACATGTGTGGTCCATGGCAATAAATAGGTTCACTACCCCTGACTCAGATGTTGTTGAAACGTGTCTATGGCCTACTGTAGATGTGCAATAAAAGTCTGATTGTTTGCATCTATCTTAACTCTACTATCATCGCTGCAGAGTAGTAATTAGTCTTGAAGTTTTTAGGCCGTTGCGAAGTAGGTTAAAGTTCAAGAAGACACCGCACTGCTTGTACGTAATTGTTTAGCCATGCTGGAATTCACCATTTGTTGTCAGCACGCACAAACACTGTGACATCAGTGTCGTGAATAAATCAAAAACACACTTTGTACAGACTCTACACTCAATATCTTAAACGACGAAACATGAGGGAGAGGATTGTGTCATGATTCTGGTTACAAAAACGAAGCTTCATTCATACCAAGCAGGATGAAAGCTTCCGTAAGCTTATAGCTGTCACATGTCATCTAACGAAGCAGGATGCCATCTAACGAAGCAATCTATCAAAGCAGGATGAAGTTTTTGAAACAAAAACTCACGTTTTGTGCGAACGTTTAATGATTCAACGCAACATACGATCCCAAAATGCGGAAGCATTACCGTGATAGGCCTATAGGCTAGGCATCCTGTGAAGTTCAGAAAATTTTCCACCAACGAGTCAAAAGCTGTTGAAACTTTGTTTCATGAAACCAGGTCACCGTTGATAGAAGCAAAAATGTGGAACGTATAACAAAAGGAATAGTTTTGGCGCTGTGGTCAATTCTGAAGCAGATTAGTGACAAATTCTTCGTTTGTATTGTTTTTTGAAAGAGGTAACTGTTTACTGCAACTGCATGCATGGCCACATCATGTGCTGTAACAGAAATAAAGTGCAAATGTTCAGAGTTACCAACATCAGATCGCTTGAAAATTGCTCAACCAACTGTCGTATACTATTGTTTGGATAATGCAAAATTCATTATTTGATCACCACCATATGCTTTGAACAAAACTGGATAAGAAAGATCTTGGATGCGGGTCAGGAAAGGTATCATAAACATCAGCTTCTACATTGCCATAAGCTACAGGTGGCGGAACCGGTGGGACCGCATGGGTCTACGCCCACCCACTTTTCCTAAATATCGTAAGTTTTAGTAACACAATTAGTATTGGGTCCAGTGACAAAATAAATCGTTTAATGAAAAAAACGTTGCATAACTTTGGCAGTATTTTGTCGATATTATTTCTAACATGTATTTGTAATTTGGCAGGATTTTGTAATTGTTTGGCAGAATACACCGTGCACAGTCTGTCACCCTGCTATACATCGCTTTCCGCATTGGTGTTGTTGAACAGTTTTGCCAGATGGTGTACTACAACACAATTTTGTACTACAAAATAATTTTGTACTACAAAATAAAATATTACTGTAGTACAAAATATTTGAAGTCAAAGAACATACCCAGCTTGAACACGCACGATATAGCACGACCACCCACTGGACGGCACTCAATTGGTCGTGTTAACGGGACTGGGGTGGTCGCGTCACACTTGTATTCCTCATGGTTTCCTGTATTATCGCGATCGCTTCATTTCTGCAATTATTTCCTTGATTGAAAGTTATATAGGTTTGTCTTACGTGCTGCCATAGCTTATAATCTAAAATCACACAACGGAAAAAGTCGATGTCGCAGTACAAATACCAGACGAGTTTCCAGTATGAGTTTGTTACCTCACATTGGCATTAACTGCGCTTGCACGCACGCCTACATCCCTGCGTCCAAGATGCTTTCTCCCCTGTGTGGCGCGAACAAGCAATAATAGAATGATCATGGCATGTGATCTCTATTGTTACTTGCTGCCATATCATTGGGGAATCTTAATCGTCAACCGCAATCGATTACAATCGATTACAGTTATTTGAGTAATCGCAATCGTAATCGATTGAATTGATCAAGTGTGCTCCGGTTTCCACACATTATTATTTTGATTGTCATGTTGTGCCTCATTTTGAAGGGAAAACAAATTTGATCAAGTACACGAAATTAAGAGTATACATGCGCTCTCACCATGAGGAAATCAGCGAAAATGCAACAATCGCAGATTCAGACGATTCAGGAACAGTTACTAGCAGAAACGTACAACTCAAGATAACGGTGACATACAAAATGTCTGGAAAGGCAGTCGCTGGTTTTGCCGTTAATGCCTGAGGACTATTTGTTATTTCTTACGAACAGAATCAAGCAAACGGCTGTTACTAAATGGAAGTGGCAAAGCCGTGAAATCTTTTGTGCTGTGTTTCACGTTCTTAATTGCTTATCCTTGATAGCATGGTGGCTAAATTTTTTGACACGCTGGCGGAATTCGCGACGGCCTGGCGACCGGAGGGCCGGATACAATGCGGTTTACGTGACAGGCAGCAACCAATGCTGTTGCACTGCTGTCCACAGTCGGAAACAGGGCGCTTGAAAAAAATGTGCAAAGTATTTGGCGGGTCCGTTTAAACTGGCCGTAGTTTGGCCACCCCTGCCTTAAAGATATTAATCGGCGAATGCTCAGATGTAGAGTGTCTGCTTCTTATTCACTAGGTTTTGCGTCATAATCACTGATTGAATTGACGGAGTGTACCTTGAGCAAGAACATTAACTTCAACCGCCACTGCAAAAAGCAATTTCAGGCTTCGGCATGCCGCCAACTGCAGTCACCCAAAATCATTGCAAAGATATTTAATCCAATCTGTGGATGCATAACAACACACATCGTGGATTGAGGTCTGTGAAGTTGGATAGTTTTGAAGCGACCACCACTAGCTGTGTTTACTTTTCTGCAAGTTTCAAAAATTTGTGAAATTGTTTATTCTTTTGCTTTGAAGGAAATTCTGTACGATATATGCAAAATTTCATCTTGGAACACAAATGAAAAATATTATCGTGGAAAACGGGTAAAGTTAGGAGAAACACGGCTTCAGAAAATTTTCTTCAGTTCTGCTTTGCAGCAGTGAGCCTAATGAAATAGAACAACGACGTTGGCAACATAACCAAATTCCTCTGAACTTTCTTTAGTTTTGCGATCATTCAGAAGAGAACCAGCCCTATCATTGCCAATAGCTCAGATTTGCAATTGGTCAAGAAACTCATATTTCAGAGAAGGTAATTCAAATATTTTTGTTTTAGCAAATCCATAAGCTATAGCAGGGATATGATTTGTTCTTTCACATAAACCTAACGCATGTTATTTTGACTGAATGAATATGGAAACGAACCACAGGATCCCACAATTTCAAAACCTACCTAAAATTTTTGATCAGTTCGTGCAAATCAAGACATCTGTTTGAGATGCATGAAATCACTTGATCAAAGGTTTTGTTCCAATCTGAACATACAGCTGCCTAGTGAAATGAGATAAGACTACATTTTCACAAATGATCGACATTTCATTATTTTCAACATTTGTACAGTTGATAGCTTTCTAATCCAATGCTGTAAGCTGTTTATTTCTGTTTAAGTAAAAAGCTGTTCAAGTAGGAGTAAGAAGTCATTATTTTGTGTTGATTGCGTAAATCAGGGGTCTACAAACGTTTTTGGCATAGGACCACATTAGAAATTATACAACAGTTCGTGGTCCGAACATCTTACGTAATGTGATTCTTTCGGAATATGTTACATTTTACGGTTCTGCCAAATCAACAAATTTTTGGTAAACAAAATTTTTTTATAATGACAAATGCTTCACGGGCCGGATGAAATGGCTTCGCGGGCCGTAGTTTGAGCCCCTGGCGTAAATCAACAAAAAACACGATGCCAAATGTTTCTGCATCACCGAACGGGTAGGCAACTTGGAAAAAGTTTGCAAAACGAAATTTTACCAGGAGTCAAATCAAAACAAAAATTCACCATGACGTTTGTTCCAAATCAAAATTTACGTTTAAAGGATAATCTCATATTTGAGAAAGCATTGCTTTAGTACCAAGAAAAGGACTTCACATATTTCAAAAATACGTAGGCCTTTTTCTAGTTAAAACATCGTTGCTCCTATACAGATAACATCAAAGAGCAGCACTTTCTTAATTATGAATCGAAAATAGGCAAAGCTTCATATGTCTTTGTGAACAACGCGCGGAAGCGATCAAAAAATGTTTGCACCAAGTTAAATCGTCGTGTGACCTCGGAAATGATTTGTACTCTTACACTCAACTTCCTCTTCACACAACATTTTCTCGACTCGTGTATACACCTGGGGACAACTTTTCTCAGTGCCCCTGTGCAAAGGG
>Ga0210059_1001819_pt1 | contig 32611 bp, 15 predicted proteins | sample Ectturendosymbi2_FD_188042 | JGI IMG/M metagenome (GOLD analysis project Ga0210059, IMG submission 188042) | Ecteinascidia turbinata endosymbiont from Florida, USA - Sample 2 (SPAdes) (version 2) | ecosystem: Host-associated > Tunicates > Ascidians > Unclassified | place: Key West, Florida... | reverse complement strand
GTTGTTTCGAACCCAGGTATTTGCGCCTTGCGCTAATACAAACAGCAACACTACGATGCGCTGTGCCTATTAACGCAATCATTTTTGCACATTTCTAGACGACGGGGTTTCAAAAACTCTTCTCTGTGACCTTTGTGTGACATTTCCCGTTACTTCATATCCAGCACCGTACGTATAGACAATATAGAGTAAGACAAATTATCGCAAAAAAACATATCATTGACGCTTACGCATGGATATAGTTACAGGAAAACAGGATGGTAAAATGTGTTTGCTGTAAAGATGACACACGGAAAGTTTTTATACAATACAGTCCCACTGTCTGCCACCTTTGACCATGTACACGCAAAAAGAAAATAAGGCACAAATGAAAACAAAACAAATTATATTTAAAAGCTAGACTCTGATTATCTCGATTTCCTGGCAGTGCTGATCTGTAATTTAAAGAGTGTTCTTAAATATTTGGAGGGACAGCGGAGTTTTTCACCTCTTCCTGGCGTCGCTGGTTATCTTGAGAACATTTTCTCATTGACCCTGGCTTCTCATTTCAATGTGTATGGCCACGTAGGTCGATCTGGCTTTTAACAAAATTATGACTGTTCTAAAGCTGTATCATCGGCCTCGTAGCAAACAAGCACAAGTACCTCATTCGACATCAGACGCTGCGAAATCTCGGGCATCATACGTATTCCATCCGAAACAAGCGCTGACAGGCAACTCTAACAACAACAAACCGCTGATGACGCTGAGCTTGTGCGCCGGAAGCGTGGCTGTGTTGTCAACTATTTGACGCCAGGGAACCAATCTGCCGCGGCGGATGTAAATTACGCACTGTCAGTTGCTTCGGATCGTAGCGAGCATTCCGCTAGTTCTTCCTCTGACGTGAATCTGATCTTTGGCATCTGGAACATTACAAGCTCAAACCCACAAACTTAGTCGTCTCCAGCGTCTGCAACACAAGTCTACATCAGCACTGGCAGACTCTACGTTGATCTCTTCCATCTGCTTTTGGTAAAGGTCTGTTTTCCGTATTTTAGGCACGGTCGAAATCTTTCCACCATAACCATACAGTCTATTGTGCTTCTAAGCAAGTGATGTTAACCTGCCACGTCTTGTGCTAAAGGCACAATTCACAACGGCGATCAGACCGGCGTTTCAATAAATCCGCAAGCTGCGCGTGACAGGGGTAAAAACTTTGTTGCCAATGCCAAGTGGATTCTCAAATAATAAGCAATTAGGAACGTTTTCCACGTTTCGCAAACAATGTCACCATTGCAACACCACATCACCCATCGTAATGGTACTTGCAATGAGCAACGATTCACGGTTTTGTACCCGCAACGCATAAGCGGGGCACTACACGTTACTATTTGTGCCCGGAACTAGTTACCTTCCAAACAGAAGCGCAATCCCCCCGTTTTCCACAACGATTCATGAGCTTATTAGCTTCCATCAGGTAATAAGCTTTGATAAACTCTGGTCCCGCCTTCGTCGGAATCTCCTGAGACACCGCGGCCATCGACAGATCCGCTGCGCCTCTCCGTACTGACTGCGTTCGTAACCTCGCAAGCCATCGTGTAGGGTAGGGGATCTTACTAACTGGAAGGTCATGCTAAAGGGGTTCGGAGCAGGGGTCAGCTGACGATGCCATAGGTTTTGGGGCGGGTATGGAAAACCGGTTTGCCTAAAGTTTTCAATTTTCTTGGCATGGTTTCAACGGCTGTCACTCTATGTGCACCGACGTAGTTGCCTTTAATGCCCGCTGCGTTTAATGCCTCACGTATTGATCGAATATGTGTTATAAACTTATCTTGACGTCCAACAAATCACGGCCGAAACAAATGACATCGTAAAATAGATCCTAATATACGTGCTTGCACTGAAACGCAAACCTAATTAACTGGTTGAGCTTGTAAACATTTTCGCATCAGGAATATCCAAAATTGGGCTCCGAAATGAAATTTTTCTGATGCGCGGTTTGCACTACTCGCTTGACTCGCGTATCAGTTTCAGCAACTTGTCTTTCAGCAATAATCATAGGGTTTACAATACACAAACAGTAACTCTCTTTAACGTCGTTTGCTCCTAGAAGGAAAAATAAGAAAACTTTCGAAGTGAAGTGACCTTTAAGCTTTCCGATACATCTTCAATCGTAATTTAAGATAAGCAAAACGATTTGTTCTATGAAAATGCTGAAAGTGCAAAAACCAGAAACTCCATGCGCAGCCGGTTTTCTGCCACGAAAGAATCTTTACTATTCAGTCAAACATGCAGTTGTTTTATTTTTCAACTTGCATTTCTTGCTTTCCTCTTGTTCACGTTGTCAAGCGCTGTGACAAAATCGCTGTAAACCTCAGCGCAAGACCTCTAATTCCGTTACCAGGTGAATAACACAACCTCTAGGTCACAGTTTTTCTGTCTTGTTTCTGAATCATGTGTTTTAACTTGTGTGGTTCATCCGGTTAATGAACTCTGTCAAACGCGTCTAAACCTTCCTTATATCTGCAGTTGCCATTGCATATTTCAAGGCCGTAAAGGAAGAGTGAACAACACATTGACACGAAGCACAGCGCTTTTGCTGGTTGACAGCGTAGCTTCGCTACAACGCATCACTCAAATTAGTTCATAGCTCAAAACTTTTTCCCAGCCTATAATAAAAACGATTGGTTGAGGAAAAAATTTCACACCCAAAATATTTAAGGTTCAGTTAAATTCCAGCTTGGTTCTAGGCATCTAACAATCAGACCACAGTAAGCCAACAAAGGTTGGTGCAATTACGTGTCTATGGTGAGCAAACGCTTTTCACCGATTTCCTTACACTAGGTGAACTTTCATGTTTTGTAGCTATGCATTTCGAAAAATAGATATCGGATACATGCATAGTTGCGCCAAGGCATCGCTGAGGGTGGGAAAAGTAATGTATGCATGCGCTCTCTTTTCAGGATTTTTAAGATTAGTTTTAATTCACTACACAATGCACAAGCAGAAGGAAACCCCAGGTCTTGAACTTGGCAATCGATGAGTTGAATTTCGTACTTGTGTGTCAACAGCAAAACGAACTATGTAAAACTCAAGCACTAACTTAGCAACGATAATGACAAACACAGGCTGGTTCGTTCGTTTGGCACATTTCTCGTCAAAACACTCACAAACCCACGTAAAATGTCTTCGTTGGGCACATTCCATATTTTTCTGCTTTTTTTTCGCATAGCAAAAACCACGCTACTTCTTACTCCTTTGAATAAAAACTAAGGCTATTTTCATAGCTACTATTTTCATAGCTCATGTCAGCACAAATAAAAACGCAGCAAAAGCCACAGGGAAGAAATAATCTGCAATGCCATTATGTGTATGTGAATGCACACTTGAGGCAATCCACGAAAGCGGAAAAGACGTTTCGAGGTCAGGAAAGACTTTTAGGCTGACGAAGTAAAAGCTTAACTGAACCGACTTGCACAGCACAAGTTGCGTGGCCTCCAATGATGTGACCCAGTCTACACCTGAAGCACCAAAAGCTTTCTATGTTATTCGTAGTATGACATGGTACTAACAGTAGCTGGTAATGCTAACAGCAGCCGAAACTAAATTGACAACTCGAAACATTAACCAGTCTCATTGAACGTTCTGTAAAGCAAAACTACAGCGTGGAAACTTCATATTGTGTAAACTACGCTTTGTCTTCAAAAAAATTTGTCCATGCCTTTTAGTTCCTCGGTAATCAATTTTTTCAGTTTGAAGTATTACGACCAGGTACCTAACATTTTTACAAATCAGATCGTGTCGGCATAATGAGCAGTACAACATATGTAACTTGATTATGGAATATTATACCAATGCAAATGTCGAAAGCATCCTTGCCTAAACGATATCAAGGAAAGTTTTTCAATTAAATATTCGTTTTTTCCATACCTGCGTCCACAAAGTCAAGCGTATAGTTTTACAAGTGCTTTGGTTTTAATTCACGCGGCAAGTGGGCCGACGACCAGAACTGACGAACGAATGCTACAAGCAGCAAGCACTATGTCGAAAGAAAATGGCGGCAAATGAAAATTCACTGCACAGCTCCGCGTGCTGACGCACTGTTTTCTTGATGTAAGTCAAACAGATGTTGCCAAGCAAAAACGGAGCTATGCTTTCAATCGCACTGACTGGTGACTGCGGCATCAGAGATAACCTCGTTAAAGTAACATTTGCAAAATGACAATGTTCCTGTACGACAGATCGATTTACCGATTTGAAGTGTACAAAGTTTCATGATGACTCGAATCGCTTCTTTGCTGTTGATAGCCATTTCTTACATGGTTGTTGAACACACACGGCAGGAACTGCTCAGACCTTTATCCTAAGCAAATAAACATTTTCTGAGATAAGTTGGCCCACTTGCTTCGTTGTCATTTTTCATGGAAGCGTTGTCATTTTTTTATTTGTTTGGCAATGGAAGTATAATTAGTTGATGTGTGGTCTCTTTTGTGATTAGTATTCGTCGGTCTTCTTCGTTTTTACAAAACTTTGGCAATGTTAACATCAATCAAGATCATCCTGTTCTGCGAAATAAGTCAGAATTGCTGGGCCTGATCACTGCCGCCCTTCATGGCGTAAGTTTCAGTAGATTCCGCTATAGCGAAGCAGGAAGCAGATTTACTGCCCTCGTTTGCGATTTTAACATCCTTTGAAGTAATGCAACGTTTACGACGTACGCACGAATTCCTGTCGATGTAGCTTCTTTCCACCCGACAAAGTTAGCAGTTGCTGCATTTCTGCTGCTGTAAGCCTGTACGCAGCAAAGCGTCCTTTTGAGGTTTTGCTGCAGACTTCATCAGACACGTTTGACTGACTATGTATGTCAAAGCGTCACATTTTTGTAAGTTCTTGGATAATAATAGGCCAATTGCGTTAATCCACGTGAGTTTTCCGAAAAACATCTACGTAAACTATTGTTAAATGCTCTCATCGGTACAATCAACGTAGAGGGGTGAAAAAACTCTAACGATTGGAACAAAATCCCCCCCATTGGGAAGGTCAAGAAGTACAGCAGTTTTTCTCAAGGATTTAGCGATTTTTAGGGCAAATGATCGATAGTGCGGAGCAGGAAACCTCGTTTCAGTGCAGTGCGCAATTCAGTGGGCGAGCGGTTAAAATCTAGTCCATATGTACAACCACTGACTTCTTTCAATCAATATATCTCCACCCACCCGTCTATTTTTCAACCTGTTCTCGCTTCCATACGTTCTGAACTCCATACAGCATAGCGCCACAGATGGCGAGCTGCGGAAACTAAAGGAATCAAATGCCGGCACATACTCGGCTCGGTTGAAGTTTTTGACATGGGCTTGCATGACGTGCCCGATTGATTTGCAGTATACTCTCGTTACTTTTGCAGCAATTTTAAGATGCCCACCTGGTCCATCAAGTAATTACGCACCACGTTGAGGCCGTTACACTTTTGACGAAATTCAGTTAGTTTCTTACATCATGACAATTACAGAAACTCAGATATGACAGCAAGAAACACTGTGATCGTACGTACGGGAATCGATAGCGACGCGATACAGTTTAACACTATATTAACCGAGGCGTCGTTTTTGACACCAAGTGATTTTTAAATTCAATTTTTGCAAAAGTTGCACATCTCTTGAGTTTGAGATTTACTGACGTTTCCTAAAAAACGTATTACTTTTTAAAAATATGATCGATGCGATTCTGTTTCATTTTTGTGACAGTTAATTGATATCCTTAATTTTAGCACCCTGCCATTTACCAAGGTGTCATTTTCGACATCCAATGCCTGGTGATAGCCAAATCTAATTATTTGTTTGTCGCGGTGCTTTTCTTCACACCTCAATGTTTCGATTGTTTCATGCACCAACTGATGTTTTCAGTCTGGTGGCAAACACGCTGTTTTGTTCAAACTTATCGTTTGTCAATGTCGTTTGTCAAGTTTTACTGCATATATATTGGAGATACCGTCAGTGCATTGAGTGAAGTTATTTCTTATTGCTGAACGTGGTTGGGGTTGCTTTTCCTCATGTCGAACATTCTAATGACAGCGGAGGATGTTGTTGCTGTGGCCCTTGACTGGTGTGTGGATGATGACACATCATATGAAGAGGAACAGAAACATAAATCAGGTGACGATGTAGCTGTACCTGCTATTATCAGGCCGCACCAGCTGAGCAGCAGTTCAGATGAAGAGGACAGCAGTAATGAGGAAGTTGATGCATGTACAAGAAATTCGCGTAGTGTGTTAGCTGCGAGCTCTGCTGTTTATGGCAAAAAGAGAACAGCATGGACATATTCTTCATCATCATCGGTTGGAAGAATCTTAGGGCACAACATTTTTACTGATTGATACCTCCGGTGTACCCACGCGAATCTCTAAAAGTGTAGGAACTACATTACTATTATGCATGGAAGCACTTCACACCAGATGTAATTCTCCGTTCAATTGTAAAATACACCAACGAAGAAGCTTACAGAAGAAGAGAGAACGATTTTGACTTGAGCATGGGTGAACTAGAGTGGTTCATTTCTCTCCAGTATGCCAGAGGACTGTACGGCAAAAATCACCCACTTCATTTTCTTTACAATGAAGCTTACGTTACGCGGTATTCCAATATTTTCAGAAACAATGTCACATGGTAGATTTACTGCTTTCCTGATGTATTTGACATTTGATGATAAACCGAACTGAAGATGAACTGGGCCAGAACCAGACCGATTCGCACCAATTTGTGCTGTTTTCCAGACATCCGCATGCATGTGTCAGTGAAAATATATGTGAAATTTTTCGTTGACGGTGAATGAGCAGTTGATGCTTCTGAAGTCACATTCTTCTTTCATTACATTTATGCCACCCGATAATTACGGCATCAAGGAAAAGCGTTGTTTGAAAAGTTGACTGGCAAAATATTGAGGAGATGGAAATTAATTCTTCAACTGATAGACGACTTGCGTATGAAAAAAGTTTCACTTGAAAATGTTATGGTCAATCCCTGTTCCATCAACTCAGATCTCCCTCGAAAATGTCATGGAACAAGATGCAACAAAGTGTATGTGCATCACTTGCAAAAAAACTTGTGGTATATGTTCTGCTGGCATTTCAAAATAACTTACGTAGAAATACAAAGGATGTTCAACCCTACATGTTTCAAGCACTTAGGTTTAGAAAACAGGAAAAAAGGTTTGCAGCTTTGTTTCCAACTTTCAGTAAATGTGCTTTACGTTGATGGTATCTCTGTTACTTTGCATTACTTTGGCAAGATTATTTTCACTACTGCATTACAATTATGTAAATTGCTGCTGCTGTCTCACAGCGTCTTACTAGCTATATTAACTAATTGATCAGCTGTCAGAGATAGTCATATACGTTCGATCATTTGAAGTATTGCACTGTAATGCAACTCCAATAACATAAAAACGTAGCAAGTGTGGATAGGTATTTGTACAATTTAGTAAATTCGGCATTGTTTGCCTTTTACGCGGCTGTAAATGCTTTGATGTCGTTTTCGACACCTCGTTAAACGACGCGGTAGAAAAATGGCGCTAAACCAAGTGTCAACGAGCTTTTTAAAAAACAGATCGCCGACAGTGTCAAAGTTGGGCAAAATCAAAATCTCGACATTCTCTCCACCAAAATGTTTCTTCTCTCCAGACCTGGTTGGTTGGTTTCGGATATTTGAAGCTATCCTGCGAGTTCTACTTTAACCGAATCGGTGTCCGTAAAGCTTCTAGCTGACCCATGGAGACTGCGTTTTATAAGCGGTGTACCTCTTTTTATGACAGCTAAACTTACACACAGGCTCGGATTTTCCATATAGGCTTTCGGGGCTATAGCCTGTGGCGGCAGAATTTCCAGGTGCGGCAAAAATTGTTTTCAGAGTTTTTTGGAGTTGCTTTGCTTAGTCATTTTGCAGCACCCATTCTAGGGCTACCCCCTTTCTGTTTTTTCCTGGAGCCATACCTTGCTACAACTACGAGGTTAAGCCGGAATATCAATCTCCGCTTGAAACAAAATCGATATATTTGAGGATAATTTTTCAAAAATTGAATGATCGTGCCTTCGGCACTCACACGGCGCGGACAATATTTTTCACTTGAATGAAAAGGGGACAACAACATTTCTATAACCTGTGGGCGGCCAGCACTAGAAATCCGGCCCTGCTAACACAAGTGAAAATCGTAAGAAAAAGCATTGTTTTGTATTAAGTCTTTATTTATTTATTTTATTACGTATTTTGTCGCAGCCTCGTGGTCCATATCACAAGCACATTCGAAAAACACAAGAACAAAAAAATGGTTAGCCATGGCGCATTACAGAATACGTATTAGCACACAATCAACACTGAGAGGAGCAAAACACTTTAACAACGCCCCAACTATAACGTCATTCACTCATCATCATACAGGGATCCGGCAGTGGAAGAAAAATGAAGGCATTCTAACATCAAATTTTGAGGTAAACAGCTAACAGAAAAAAAGTAAAAAAGAAATCGGATAGGGGTGCAAATTGGCGCACAGTGGTATGCAAATTGTTCCGATGAAGGTTTCAAATGTTTGGCAACGTATTTAGCATGAGGCCGACAGCCAACTGTTTTTACTGAATTGAAAGCAGGATTTGTCGGTTAGTGTTTTACCAGTTATATATCTTACTTTTTGTACGTTTAATGTGCACACGTCGTCTACATGTAGGAGGTGGGTAGAGGAATCATAAGAAAATGTAGATATCCTGAGGCGCCAAGAAGCACACGGAAGGTTTTCGTTGTTACGCAAAAGCAATACTGATGAGACGCATACAACCAAACAACGCACCAACAACTATTGCAGTTGGTCACCGCCATACGGGAGCGTTAATTAATTGAGGGAAAGTGAAGATTTGTGAAAAGCATCAGACATCTAAAGCGATCGGATAAAGGTGAAGATCCACAGTGTTTAAAATATAAACTTAAGTTAACGGATCCTAAGAAAGTGTGGACCCGTTGAGGTCAAAACCCATGAAAACCCAGCAATGGTTTATTCAAGTTATTAACTTTAATTTTTTAGCAGTTTTGTTGCTTTTCATTTTTTCTACTCACCGAACTAAATATCAACTCGTGAAACACAAGCGTTTTTAACCAGAGTCTTGTAAGGAATCTAAAGAGATTGAGCACAGGAGGACATGTTTTGAAGCATCAATAATGTTAGATCACTACGTTGTTTTAAAACGAAAAACTCTTTCCACTGAGAACGATGCAAGCAATCAACTCGGCCTTTACCAAGCATTTGTCCCAATCTCACTTCTGGGAAGTATTAACATTTCCTACCCTATAACACCTCGTATTCAGTATCTTGACAACGTTATAAAAAACGCCGTTAGCATTTCGTGCTCTCTTGACGGGCAAGCTTTTGTATGAAGCGGCAACAATGTTAATAATAGCTAAAGAAATAATACACTGACATGAGAAAATACATCACACTTCCTACTTTGTATGGCACTGATGTGCTACTCGGAGTGACAATCCGACATTTTAACCACCTTATGTAGCCTTAAGCCTATGCTATACTCGAAAAACACGGCATACAGGGCTTAACAGCTTTCAAGGCGATCTAGGAACTTTTTCCTAATGTGGCAGACTGATGGTTTGAGCGTGGTAAAAGTTAAATTCAGAATGCAAGTAACTCTTTGAGGAGATGCGCTCGGCGCGCGTTCCGAGCACAGCATCGATTTCGCCGCCTGTCCGCAATATGTCGCCAATCGATCGCTTTTTGCACATCTTGCGATGCCTGCGTTGTCCATCTAAGTCTCCATAAGGACAACAATCAACCTCGCTGACAAAAACAATTAAAAGCTCTAGGTCTGCTGCAACCTTTCGAGGAATCTCAGTTCGCTGGGATGCGCTTTCATAAATCTTCGACGGTTCGGACTTCACATATCTACAGTATATTCAAGTAATTTGTTTACGCAAAGGTGATGCAGTCAAATCAGTGTGCGAAATTTTCGGCTGGCAAAATGTTTCTTCCAGCAGGTCTTTCCATACATTAGATTCGTTTTCAGTTGAATTGTAGCTTCCAATGCAGGAACACACCTTTGAAATCCTTTAATGTGTTTTAATACGCACTGCCTACAGTCCAAACAAAAATAAGGCTCACGTTTCCCCATATTGAAAGATGAGTGTGTTGCCCAATTTTGACCTACGATGTTGTTCCAAATAGAAGTATTGCCATAACAACACGTAAGTACTCTTGCAAACTTTAGAAAATTTTCACATGCTAGTCAAGCCGTCGCATTTCATCTTAAAGGATGCTATACTTCAACATACGTTTAGTACAAACTTGGATGAAACATAAAATGCAGCAACTCACTGTCAAACGGCATTTGAATGCGTGATAGAGATGGCACGGGCCGCTAACAGTCCAGTCTTCGGGTAGTCCGCTAAAGGTTTTGAAACAGTATGCTAACAATTTTTTAGCGGTGACGTCGTTCCGGGCCGCTGCGGTCTGCTCGCCAATTAGGCGAAAATTTTTGTTTTTGCAAAGTTTCAAAATCTAACAAGGAAATGTTTTGCTGCTGTTCTCTCAATTTTACCGTTCTGCTAATGTTCTGTTTCACTTGTTTCCATGCAAACCAGTGAACCATGTTATGAATCAATCAAAGCAACAAACACTTTTATTTATAGTCTTTCGCTGTCGCCGAGGTTTAGGCAGAACCGTTTCCAGAAAGTTTTCAATAGGGGGGCTTTGCGTTTGTGCGGGGTAGCTTGACATTCTAAAAATTGACAAAAACTCCACTGATTTATAGTGTTTCATGTTTCAATTTAGGTGCGCTTAGAGCTTTGTTTGGGGGACTAAGCCCACCAAAGCTCCCCGTGGCGACGGGACTGGGTTTAGGTTTAGGACAGGTGTTATCAAACTTTCTCTGGCCATGTACCTCTTCAGCATTTCGATAGATGAGCATGTACGCCCAAAATTTTATATGAGAAAAAGGCTATGGAAAATAACAAGAATGTATTTATCATTAAGCATATAATGATTTTGAAAATAGTATTCACTGTACGTATAAATATTTCGAAATAAATAATATGTCAACATATTTTTTCCCTTCTATTTCTAACCTCAAATGTACCACTTCAGATAGGCAAATGCACCCCTACTAGCCTAGGGGCACATGTACCCCAGTTTGGGAACCCCTAGTTTAGGATTAGGTGTTAGGTTTAGGTTAGGGTTTAAGGTTTAGGTTCAGTATGTTACTAGCAAGTGTAGTGCAGCCCAGCAAACACTTGTCGTGTGTTGGTGTCACGTTACACGCGGCGGACGAATAGTTTTCAAAAGTGCTCTGGCGGACCTATAGCCATTAAGACTACTTGGTTTTATTGTCCATAGGACAATGAACTGAAAACGTAAGTGTTGTTACTTTGCTTTTGACGTTACGGTATATTACGGGCCGGTCCGGGCCAGAAAATACGTTAAGGTTTAGCACAGACGGGCCAGGCCGGGCCGGGCTGCAAAAGTGCTGACTGGCCCGTGCCATCTCTAACGCGTAGTTTCTTGACTTTTTAATTCTTTAGTATCGCTTTCAATAAAAGTGAACGTTTGTTCTCTGCGCGCAAAAAAGATCCCGGGGCTTATCGCAAGCAAGTGAGCACAACGGCGACTTTTACCTCGGAAGGGTCATCGCTACGGAAAGAAGCCTGCTTCTTGCAGAATAAAAAATAATGCACTCTTTTGCTTCTGTTCTGCTAAGCATTGAAGTTAACCTTGCTATTGAAGAGTACCTTAAAAACTTGAAACAAATGAGGTCCAAACAAATGAAATGAACTCATTAATATTGTTTTGTTATGTTCAATGGGCCAGACTGAAGAGTTTCGCTGGCCTTGTGTGGCCTGCAGGCCGTAGTTTTCCCCATCCCTGGTCCAGACTACCTCCTGGAAACAGTCAAAGCACTTAAAACGCACAAACCTCCCGCTTAAAAAGCTCGAAGAGCCAAATTGACCAACATAAACTTGCAGAGGGCCGCAAAATCTATTTCATTTTGTTTTTGTTTGAAAGAAATTCTGGAACGACAATTAATTATATATCCGAAGTCGGGCTGCTGCAACATTTTCTGCAATTGCGAAAGCTGTCGAAGGCCGTATGTCGTACAGGCCTGCGCTTAGGCATCAGCTAATTCTTTCACTGTGCACAAAAAGAAACGTACGTGTGGCAGATGAATAAAATATTGATTTGGTAGACGTATGCACAACACAAAACGCGATTACTGCAGAAGACCTTTGCCGTCCCTCCACAACTGACTTTCCCAACTCTTCCAGTTCGCCTGACAGGAGGTCAAGAACCTTTGGTTTACCTGCAACCAGTGGTTATTGGTAACTGCTGTCATGCGCAATAAACGAAGGTTAGCGAGAACCAAAATCCTATGCATTCTTTGATAGGCAGTTTTGCGAAAACCCTTGACGAGATACGGGTTTCTCGCGGCTACGCAAAAAAAGTTGCCGGTTTAACCAATACTTGGACCAAACAATCATCACTTCTTCCTGAAAACATTAAACTCCTGAGAATTCCCTGGCACTTGATGCAAGCATTTTTAAATCTCCAGTAAACAAACTGGTGTGGCGCTTGTCAATAGCACGTTTTTTGGAAAGACCTGAGGAAAAGTGTCCAATTTGGCTGTTTACCCACTGCAACTCAGTGTCACTGATTGTATGGCTAGCACGAAACTTCATGTATATGATGCGTAACCAAATGTCCGGCCGACTATGACAGTCACAAAGCAAATAATGTTCACAAGAAAAAATTTTTTCAAAAGCTGTAACCGTCGCATGAAGCTTACACCACGTTTTCTTCTCATAAATTGTGACTCAAAATATAGGCCGATCAGGGTAGGTCTTCTCATGAAACAGATTCAATACAGTTTAAGACTGAACCAAACCAAACTGAAACAGAATTAGCTACTGAAAGAAAGAAGTCTCGGGATTTTGATCGTAAGTCTAAAAAGAATCAGAAATGAAACTGACTCGTGTGTAACGAAGTAATGAAATTCAAGAAGTCAACACAGCAAGCCAGAATAAGCGCCTCGGCTTGAAAAGGCATACAGGGTACACTGGACCTGAAAAAAGTTATTTTGTAATATTTGAAATTTTTCTTAAACTACGAACAATTCTTCCCCAGAAGATCCACAGTGGTTGTGCCAGCACTGCGGACTAACCGGACACCGACCGCTCGACACATCCGTCAGTTTTGTCTTTATTTCACGCACAGATTGATATCAACAGGTTGCAATGTTTTCATCAACATACTCCCTCAGTGGCAGTTTTGGTATCAAGGCATTATCAACGTGATGCATAACATGATGGTTATTGTTCAAAAACCTTTTGGTAATTTCAAAGCTTTGCCTATGTGCTTTTCCATTTAAAACTCTCCTGGCTGATGTCTGCTCTTTGATGTTATTGTTCTTCGTCTTGCTACATTCGTGTTACTTCATAATTTGAGTCACAATTAAAATGCATAAATAAACCATAAACAACGGCTGCAACACTTCCATCAAAACGAACAGACACTTTTACCCGCAGCACATTTCCATATAGTCCTTGCAGGGGCGTACCGAGATCAGATGGCGCCCGGGGCAAGAAATAAGTTGGGCGCCCCCATGTTCGAACCTAAGGTCTTTCGGGAGCAAATGTACTGTATTGAAGTAAGTACATGCGACATTGTTGGACTTCACGGCGTCCTTTAGTGATCCGACGCCCGGGGCACTGTGCCCCTTTACCCCTTCAGTACGCCCCTGAGTCCTTATACATTCTAAAGGTTGGCGTTTACATCGTTCATGCCTGGCAACAAGAGTCAATGGCTATGGAAGCCAACAATACCGCCAGCAGTTTTATACTTCCATGTATACAGGCTGTGATTCAGACATGCAAAGTCGAATTTGTTTCTTGCACAAGTTTTCGCAAAAAAATTGATGTGGTAATCGCCAGCACAAAGCTTTTCACCTCTTTCCACAAAGAAACTACAAGCTTCCATGGTGACAAAACAAAGAAAAAAAAACAAACTTGTTTACTTGCTTTTATCGAGTTTTTCTTAGAATGCCATTTGGATTTACCTTGCAAAGTGTATTTTCAGCTAAGAGCAACTGCGTGTACTGACCGCTGTGAATTAACCTCGTTTCAGTGACATCGATCTTCTTGAGATGTGAACTGTCCTTCTACACCTACAAAGTCCAAATACCTCTTAAATTTACACGACCAGCAGTTCCAAACAGACTGGCCCCGGCCTACTGATGAAGAGACACAAAAAAGTGTGTGGAAGAGCAAACGATCCGGGTTAGCACGGAAAGTTCCAGAAAATGTGTTGCAAGTTCTCGATTCATAAAAAGCAGCGTGGAAGCCTTTTTCCGATAAGGTACAAAGAAGTTACGTAAAATGTTTTTACTTCTGCGGAAGTTTCAGAATTAGTTGAAAAATGAATCACAGTACAAATTTCAAGGTGACCTGTATTTTGCAAAAGAAGTGAAAAAAGGTGGTTTATACACATAATGCAAATGTGTTGAAAGCTACACAGCTGATATGAAACCCGATTCGCTAAAACACAGAGGTACAAAAAGGGTTATAAGCAAATCACCTTTCAGATGTTTAGACACAGTTAAAAAATTAAAAAGTTTCCAGCAGTAAGCGCCGAGTCGATGTCACTGCGCTGATAAAACCATTTGAACAGCTCTCTTTGTCGCAGTGGTTTTCAACCTTGTATGTTCCGCGACCCATTATAGCAACCCACTATAATTTAACGACCCCCATCTAAAACTCGAAAAAAGCCAATATAATACAGCTGTGTACGTAAAATATCTACTCGCAACCCCAGGTTGAAAACCACTGCTCTATTGGATCAAGCACTGCTTAGTAGTTTTCCAACATTTTTCGGCTCGAAGAACCTTTGATGCGCAACGAGAAGCTTGCGGGATCACTGTGAAACAAATCAGAAGCGGAGGCTAGTACTTTAGACTTTTGTCAGTTTTTAAGTGCTTTTATCCAGTTTGCTTCGGTAGGACTTCGTAGCACGCCAAGACGATTCCGTCCGCAACCTTTGGCGTGGCGTTAACCCCGAACCGAACAACCGCTAATATGCAGTGCCGCAAGTGATCTGCAGCACGCGACAAAGCGTTTGTGGTGTGGGCGTGCTGAGCTGACATCTCCAGGCGGTGCCATGACGGGGTGAAAAGCAGCCACTGCGCTGCGTCATGTCACATCAGGGAGGCCTTTTTTGTCGTTCAATAAAACGCTGCTCGTTGGGACGAGGAACTCTCAGCTGTTCTGATTGCGCGTTGGTTTCGTGGCTCAGCAAATTGCAATCAGCAGACGGCGGCAAATTGTTAAACCACATCAACACAATAGAAACTTGCAGAGGCGCTGTGCCACCAAACTTTCTCAAGCATTAACCACGGACCGTAAGTCAACCAAACACGATTACATATCAAAGTTGCCACAGCTCAAATCGATTTCTATTTTTTTCCTCGCAATTGTTTTGCTAAAACGGACGATAAACCCTGTTTCACCTGCAGTTGGAAATCTATAACATTCTGTAATACCTAGGGACGCCAGGGCAGCAGTGAAATGACAGGGGGACATGCGAAAAGTTGAGGGTACCACTCCAAGCGACCAGGCCAAGTTGCGGGGGTCGTCAGTACAGTGACAATGTACGCTGTTCCGTGTTTTACACAATAGTACGTTGCTGCGAAGCATCATGTAACTCAAAATTGTTGACCACTTAAAATACAGTGTTCAATTCAGAAATACCAACATGATGACAATGGTTGCCACTTTCGCAAGTTCTGCACAACCCTTAGCTTGAAAAAAAATTAAGCCACAACAATTTTGGGAGGTAAGCTATACACTGCTATGATTATGCTTGAAGTCGAAATTGAAATACTTTCAAATTACTTAAAAAGCTCTTTATCGTTTGTTGCCCCTCTAAAAAATGTCAGGGGAATGTCCCCATAATGACCCTGTGTTCCAGAATCTCTGGTAACATAATCCATCAGAAAAAACTCTCTTGCACACGTTTGACGGCAGCAGAACTGCAGCAAAAAGATAGATAACTTTTACAAAGCTTCCTACAGACCGCCAATCTGTTTTCAAGCCCAAACGTGTTGCTTCATATAAAGAGCACTAATAAAAACATATTTCGAATTCCATCATAAAACACAGTCAACGTGATGTGGAAAGTAACTGATTAGTTTGTCTCAACTAACTTTTTCAACAGTTTTTGCAACTGCAAATACTTTGTTTCAATTCCAGATGCCCAAATGGGTTACTTTTGTAAGTGAAAACAAGAGAGGCAGGTCGTGATCCAACAGATTCTTTTTAATTACTTAAAATTGTGCCGAGTGTTAACGTGTTATGTTTTCTCCAAGCATACCAACAGATTTCTCAAAATGTTTTTCTTCAGCAAAGCTGCTTCTGACACAATGCAAAAATTAATTCACTCTAACATCTTCAAAAGTTTGCAAAAAGTCCTGGAAAAAGAGAGCAAACCTGGATTTGCACGTGAAATCGCCCTTGTGAAACAAAACAAGTTTTCATGCGGTCACCTTATGCTAAAGAGGTGTTTAGCAATTTGCAAGCAAATTGTTTGACATATCCCGAAGGCGAATTCAAGGCAGAAAAACTGTTCAGTCTCAATTCAGCGTAGAATCTTGAATCTAAATGGTAGATTAAAGCCCTGTGGCAATAATCCACGAAAGCAATACAAGACCGAAAGTAAAATCAATGCTTTCTTGGGCATTTTTAGAATACGATTCCCCTCAGCTACAAAAATTAAAGGTAAAAGATATTGCGCTCTACACGCCTTTCTTTTAAAGAATAAAAGGGTCTAAATATGTGAGTACTATACACACCAGTAATCACATTGCTAGCTTAGTCGTTTGTGTGCACAGTTTGCATCGAATTCCCTTCAAGTAGAAAAATACGACCCTGAGCGCAAGTTAACCAAAGACCTGCCCAAACGTTTGTTGCGTACATGCGCAGGACACTTACGCGCAGTCACCGCATTTCCCTGATGCTAGCCAGCCGGGCAATAAGCTTTCTGCTGGTGTGCATCACGGAAGTCAGTTGGCCAATTCACAGAACTCTGCCTGGTGCGTTAATGTGTGTTTCTGAATGAGAAAACTCAGCAGCTTGTGCCGTTCCTGTCCACAGGCAAAAGGAACAATGGTCAATCTGCCATCAGATGCACGAACATATCGCCTCCTTTGTCTTAGTGCCACCATATTTTCATCAACCAAAAGGACACCTTTTTTAAGTCTAGGTACAAGCTGTTCAATACTACCTGTAATCACACAAGATGCCAGTTAACTGTCTTTTCTCACTCTAGCCGTAAGAAAATTCAGAAACCTGTTACTTTAAAAAAATGAGCAAACCAGAAACACTTTCTACATACAGACAATATTTTGAGACACATAACGCTCTTAAACGCGAATACACAGCTGCGTGGCTATTTGAGGTTCAATTGCTACCGTGTTATGAAGAAACACTGAGCCCAAGAATGAATAGCAAATAGCATTGTAGAGGGCAGCACAAAAATGTTACTATGCATTTCATCACCAAGTAATATGGTCTTAGGCATGACGTTTAAGTACAACCGGTGATGGGGCTGCAATTCGGAAGTTTTGACGTTTGGAGGAAATAGGAATATCCTTGAGCCATTGTTATTTTCTGGTTTATTCTGGTCTGGAGTGATGAAGCCCTATAGGCCTCCAGATATCGATAAAATTGCCTCTTAAGGGCTGACAGAGTTTCTCAGCCATGCAACGCAGTTAGTCCAAGTGTGGAGAACCAATAGGCAGATGGGAAATATGTCTGCACTCTGGCTGCCCCTGCAGCTGAACCTAGCTTAATGTATTGGTCACAACTTTCCTATAAACTTTCCAAGGGATGCGGAGTGTGGTCTACCGACGACTGGGCAGCTCAGTCGTCTAGCCTATAGGTTCTCAAAGTGCTCCATACGGAGCCCCAGGGCTCCGCGAGCTATGTGTTTTTTTTTGTTTTTTTTTCAGAAATGTATTGTGGGGCTCCGTAAATTATGGTCAATCTCTTCATGGGCTCCATGACACCAAACGTTCGAGAACCCCTGGTCTAGCCTCGATTTAAAATTTTTCAAAGCAATCGTCCTCTCTCGGAGAGGTTCTCCCACACACAAGTTAAATAAAGGCCTAACGAAAAGCAAGGCTTAACCGGAAATTTTCACAAAACATGGGCTTATGATACCAGATATCGTAAAAGCGTAGCGCTGTTCACAATGTAACAATGCCAAAACACATCCATAGTGGTCGCCCAACAAAGTGCTCTAATCAGCACACTGATGTAGTTTCTTGAATACACCCCGTTCCAGAAAACAAGCGACTGAAAATCACGTTGAAAAGCTGTAGCTTGTATTCAAGAAAGCTTTCCTAGTGCAAAACGAGGACATTTTTAGCGTCATCGGAGGGCATTTTAATTGTCTTTGAGAATGGAGGACATGTACTTCAAAAGCAGTGCGTGTGGCAGCCTCCCTCAAAAACGGGATTGAGATGAAGCAAAAAATTAAGGCAGCCTTCATAACAGGATTCAGTAAGACTGTCGCCACACCGACCTTTTCAAGACCCCTTTCGCCTAAGTCAACTTCGCATATTTATTGATTTTCAACTTCATGTGAATGTTATTATGACGATTCAATGTTGTGGGCATCGTTGTGCTCATAGTTTTTGCTTGGTGTCTCCACAATTTTTCCCTGGTAGCCTTGGCAGTCAACTTAAACATTAATCAAAATTCGTGTTGACCTTCTCACCATCGTTGTTAACCTCTAGGCCAGCGGTTCCCAAACATTTTTAAGCAGGGTACAATCATGATTTGAACGTCTAGTGACCCAAGCTTTAAACAGCGTAGGCTATATGTTAACATGAAAAAAAATAAAGATTATATGTATTATTTTTGGCAGTAAGTTCCTAAGCTCGTTTTCAATGTCAGGAATTGTCTCTTTTCTCACGCGCCTACGCTACAGTCCTGTGAAAGAAATTGTACCAGGTGGTACGAAGGCCAATACCAGGCCCCCTAACTTATTGGGGCCATCGTCAAAACTGTATAGTTCATTTCTACAGTAATCAAAATATAGATAACATGCTTATCATGCTAAGTTTTGCAAATATAGCTACCAACGCTGCAGTTGAAGAAAGGAACCATAAATTTGGGTTTGATTACAGAAAATTTAGCGGGCGTACTTTCATCCTACTGGGCCGGGGTACGATGTACCTCTTGTACCCCCTTCTCGCAGGTCCTGGCTACAGGCAGACACAGACAAGCAATGGTAGTGTAGTCCACTCTCCATGAAACAATTTATTTTATAACAAACATAATCATTATTTAAGTACGGTTGGCGAAATTGAAGTTTCGCCTTGGATCGCTTCGGTGTGACCCATTTTTTACCCTTCTCGACCCTTGTTTGGGTCGTGACCCATACTTTGGGAACCACATCTCTAGGCTACATGTAGGTTACTCGTTTCGAAATACTGAAAATACAACAGCCAGTAAGTTCTCCAATCGCATGCAGATCATTTAACAGACGTTAATGCTCTAAAAAAGAAAATCAGAGACCAGCATAAAACACGCGTTATTGGTGCGAGCATGTCAGTAAAATGTCCGCATTCACACCCTTCGCAGTCCATATTTAACGTTGACATCAATTACACAGTAACCTGTTGAATACGAGCGCTGTTGTCATTGAACCCAAAACAATGATCAACCGTTTGCATCTGGTTGTCGACCTCCATGGGCCATAATCGGTAACCTAGCATGAAAAAAGATATCTATTGACAAGAAAGAAAACACAACATAACCTAGTTGAAAATTTCAAATTTACGTTTAGCAATTATGTTCACAAAGGTGAATAATACATGAAGTACCTAGGCAGCAATCTATCAAATACCATTGATGTAAAGTTGGACTGGTCGTAACCTCTTGCAGACATGATTGAAGAAAGGCTGGCTTTTGCAGCTAATGTGATTCATAAAACTAAGAAATATGTTAAATACCAACATACTCTAATTACGTCTATCTAGGCACTTCTCATTTAAAATACAATCCACGCAAAACAAAACAAGGTATTGCGGAACATGACTTTTACTAGCTATCATGCACACATAAACCGAAATACAAAACATTGAAATTTCAAAAGTTACAGGTAATTTATAACTTAGAACAGATCAAACTAACGTGGATACGGTATTTCACGGTTTACTGCCCTGTGCTTCCAATAGTGTATTCTCAAAATCATCTGATGTCCATAACCACTGCACAAGATATGCTGCCAAGAAAAACCATTTCATTCCTAGGGTAAACACTACACAGCGACACTAGCAAAATTTTTATATCTTACAGAGGGACAGTGATCTGGGGAGAACATGATTCAGAACACAAAAAATTCTTAAAGTTTTCAAACTAGGCATCTTGTAAATCGTTGTTTTTGCATTTGTGAGTTTTCCGCGTCGTTTTATATTTGGTCTTATTTTAATTTTTCCACGCAGACCTACCGATGCTTTTTTAGGGAATTTATGGGTAAACGTTATTACTGCAGCATAATTTTACAAAAGCTGTTCAAGATATTGTGTTGCCAAATACCAATTTTGTTTCTTAGTAGCATCAAAATTTGACTCACAAAAATTTTTCTTCATAACGTTCAATTTTTTCCAACTTTCCAGGCTGGATAACCTTAGCCTGCCAGCTGCAATCTTGGGTATACCTTCAGCTATGTACGGAGAGCATTTGCTTATCGCTTCCAAATCCCATTACTTGCGATGAAACGATGCTATACATGTAATCAACGGTTGAACAACATCACAAAAACGTTTGAATCTCACAGCAGTTTAGATTAAGCGCTGGCGCAGAATCATTTTGGACATTCTGGATGATTTTTTTCTTCCTTGTGCATTTGGTGGTACAGTGTTTCAGTGTTTCAATTATCTCGGCCAAGGTTGCTTGGAAGTACAGTATCTGCTTGTTTTCACATGGTATACAAACAATTAGACAATTCCCCGGACGCCGAACCACTATGGGGCGCCGAAAAGTCCTAACAATGTCGCAAGTACTTTCTTCAATACAGTATATATGCTTCCGCAAACCTTAGGTACGAACATAGCGGCGCCAAACTTGTTTCTTGCCCCTTGCGCCATCTAACCTCGGTACGCCCCTGGTAGAATCATCAGGTATTTGTGATGTCAGAGTCTAGCCTCTCATCGAGCCGGTAAATATTAAGCGGCTCTGAAATGTAACAATCTCGGGGAGGCTGCCGAACGGGATTCATCTGGAGTTTCATAAACCACACACAGCTAGGCTTCATATGATAGCAATTTCGCAGCGATACCAAAAACCGATTTTTCACCAATGCTGTTGGCAAGATATGCCCATTTCACAATATCTACGTAAACATATTTTAATTATATCTAGCGTAAGTGTGGAGTATGAACCTCGACGAACCTTTTTTTCTGATTCTTGTTTGGCGTGCTTTTTCTCAGCATTTTAATGATTTTGGTTAATATTTAAAAAATTTTATTGGTTGTTGAACCTACGGGCAGAGCACAAGTGCAATGGATATTTTATATGAAACCACAGCTTGAAACGTTTTATGTTGCTGTTAAGGTAGAATGTTTTAGGCCAGAGTTTCCTAGTTTAATGCCTGTTTATGTTTCGGTACAGTATAGGTCAGTGCTTGCTACCAGTAAACGCTGTGTGAAAGGAACACATGCTGAGCTGGTCATGTTTTTCACAAAATTTTCGTTTTAACGTTTCAGAAAAATACCAAATAACGCCATACCTTTATTGTCATACCAACTAAGTAAAGGTAGCGCCGTTCCTTCTTAAAAAAGTGAGGGTCGACGTTATCACGTTACTGCACGCTAAGGTGTCTGCGCTGCAGGTTGTTTGCGTGCGCAAAACTGCGACTATCAAACATAAACGTGCTAAGAAATCGATGAAACATTTGCGCGTTTCTGTTCTTTTTGTATGAAATCAAAAGCAGGCGTGAGTATACTTTCGGCCCGGCAGCTTTTACAGTCAGTACATTTGACATTTAAGATCATGGATCATCAGCGATGCAAGGTGTCACAAAGATGTTCGAACACGTATTGCAATCGTGAAACAAGCTTTCAAGACACTCGATAATATACAAAAAAATAAAAACCGATCTGTGACTGTCCGCACAAGAGCCCTGAAATGCCTGACTAGTTCTGCTATACGGCTGTGAATCGTGTACACTAACTTCACCACTAATAAAGAACGTGGAAGCTATTGAGATTCTATGTGGTGCTATCGGAAAATGCAAAGAACTTTTTATGTGTGGCCAAGAAAACACAGCAACAAGTCCTAATAAAAGTCAATCAAAGCATATCTCTCTTAAAAACAATGGAACAGTGGTTCTTAAACTGGGTTCGATCGAACCCCTAGGATTCGACGGACTCGTTTCAGGGGTTCGACGAAGGTCATCTGAAACATGTAACCCATTTTTACTTTCTGTTATATTGGGCAAAAATGGGGTTCGAAAAAATCTTGGAAAACTACATAAGGGTTCGGTGTGTTTGTAAAGATTAAGAACCACTGACCTAGAACATCTGGCTATTTGTGGGCAAATGTGTGGCAAGGAACAACGAGGATTCTTTAGAAAAATGTACTTGGACCAGCTCGAGGACTGGACGAATTTAAACACTCCACGTACTCTACAACTTCCCTACGATAGAAAAAGTTGTAAGACTGCCTGCATATTGGTCTTTTTGCCTGGTTCAGGCAATGGACTTTGACGATGATATTTGACTTCACAAAGCTGGTCGTTAAGACTGGCCAGTTGCACGGATCATGCTGACATACATTTGCAAAATTTATCTAGCGTTGGTGAAATCTAGTCTGCCTGTGGAGACAGCATAGCTTTGTCTATTAAATTTGCATTGCTGACAGCGAATGACTAATAGCATATCTACTAGCTTCAGCAATGTAAAATTAAACCTATTAGACCCATAAATAGCGTGACACTCGACTACGGGTTAGTTTGTTGAACATATTTACAGTCTGTATTTTACTGAAACATATTCAGCACCTTTGAACGATATCAATAAATCAGGTTTAAAAATCTTGAAATCACTATGCACAAGTTATTTCTTTCGCAAGCCGAGAAGTCCAAGGTCCTCATGGTATTCTTTGCAATTAACTGCACCATTCCGACTCGTTTTTTTGTGCAACGAAAACAAAGAATAGTAACGGTTGTTAAACAAACATGTTCCAAGCAACTTGAACTGCAACTGTTCCGGCATCTGCATTTAAAGGAGATAAGTATTTAAGTTTCGTGCCTGAAAGTTTAACATCAGCCGCATGTATTCCTGCACGTCCGTGCCCGAGGTGCAGTACCAGCAACCATTTCAGTGCCTATGCATTATTTACTAAGCCCGATGTCATTCACTCCAACGCCCTTGCCGGTATCGATTTTAAAGCGGTCACCGGTCACATATTGCATGTGCTCCGCTCCTGACGCCGAAAGAAATCTATTAAGCTGTTAAAGCTGCAAGTGTGCTTCTAACCCTGAGCGCAAATAGCAGAAAACAACATCACTCGATTCCAGCTAGCTCACAGTTGATTCAGTTCATGAACGCTGAGGCGTTGCTTGTAGAACGCACTTGGCATCTCCAACGCACAAAACGTTAAACGCCAATGGTTGTTCTTCCACAGCAAACCATCTGCGAGCAATGTTGCATACCTTTACCAGAGTTATGATGCCCAGCAACATTTGTACACCAGGCCTAAATGAAAAAATATCAGGAAACCTTTTACATTAAACAACAATTAAAGACACAAATTCGCTAGGTTTAGCATCATTTTCATCCCACAGGTGTCATGAACTTCCGAAAGTGCTGCTAACACCGCAGTTATGAGTAAATTGCTTTGTGAATACGCAACCGCATCACCTTTAATTGAGTAAGTTCATGTAACAATTTCAGAGAATGTGTTTTCTTATTAAGCGTTACTCTTCTGTCCATATTGACACGACCTAAGCAGCACTGCATAGCATCAACAGATTCCCGAATTCCTGCGCAACTCGCGGTCGGTAGCGTGCACGCCTAGGGTCACTCCCAACTGGGTTCATAAGAAGACCAAGTCTCCTTGTCAAAGTCCAAATCGCCCACCTGCCTTCCACTTTCGAGACTTCTAACATCACCAAAATGGTTGCACGTGAGACACTGCTAATGCATATCAGCATTTCTGTTTATACTATGTCCATTGCAACTGAACTCGTTTTTTTCCCCAACTTGGTTATACAAGTGTAAGGACGTCCAAAGTAGTTTTCCTGGGAAGGGCAAAAATTACTTACAGTAGGAAAATGCTTTCCTATACGCTCAAGACAAACCAGTTACACGTAACAATATGCTATGTACTTTGCTTTCGCGAAAAGATTGACAACGCACGCGTTAAATTATTACACCCGTCGCAACTTTGCCTCACTCAAATTGTAATTTTCGTAGCACAAAAATTCGACAAGGAAGGACACATGCCTCAACTGTGTTGTTCCTGCAGACCAGGGTTTACCAACCTGGGGTACATGTGTACCCCTGGGGATACATTTGCCTATCCGAAGGTTAGCAATAGACGGGAAAAATATATTATTGAGACATAAAAATGGAGTCTACCTTTATAGTTTTAAAAATCTAAAAGTTCTATTAAAAATTCAGTGGATTTTTGTTATTTTACTCAGTCTTTTGTCATAAGAAATTTGAGGAGTAAATACTCATCTGTGGAAATGCTGAAAGGGTACAGGGTCAGAGAAAGGCAGGGAACTCCTGCTGTAGATGACCTGCAATACTTATGTACATGCAATTTAAGCAACATGTGATTTCAATCAAGGCCAAAATAGACACGGGTCTGGTTTCATGTATATTACACAAGGCTAACCAGCAAGTGGAGCCGAGAACAAATCGGCAGGCAACAAGTGAGCCAACCGAACTCATTACAGACAGAACCGCACGTCCTCATTAGCGTTCAGTAGTAAACGATAACGACAGAACAAACCAAGTGCCATCTGCTGGCATGTGATTTCAAAAATGAGGACTTCACACAACTGCATTGGTCACGCCAATGTTCTACTTTTTATTTATGCAAGCGACCATTGCGCTGGCTTGAAGGTCAGATGTACTTAAGCAGGTTTGATTTGACTGACGCGTAGCACGAGTGTGTCTTCACGCAACGTAGCCTGTTGGCGATTTGAGTCTGCGCTAATTCCCTTGGGTTACTATGTCAAGCAACACACCTAAGCTGACAGTGTCGAGAAAGCCGTATGCATTCAGTTGTCACAAGTCTTTTGTGTGCTGTTCACATTTCGCCTAACTTCACTGCTGTTGTTACGCTGGTAGGCTTGACTTGTCTACACTAGCCTAGTTTTGAACACGAACAGTAGTCTTGCCGTGGCCACGTCCATCTAAAAGTTTCTGGCAAACCATGATTGTCTTCAAGTATGCAACCAACAGCCGGTGACTACCATGCAAGCTGCCGCACCGCTTGCGACGATTCTCCAAGGGACCCTACAAACGGTCCTCGCCACGAAGGGTTCACGCACCTAGCGAGAATTTTTTGTCAGCAGAGTAAAATTTCTTCCACGCACGTTCGGGATTTCGACAGAAAATAGATTAAACAAACACTGACGATTTAAAGTATTGCGGCGGTCCAATACATGCCTGCTCGAGAAGTGGAACCAATCCAAACTTGAGAATATTAAACAACTTACTTCCTAGCGACAAATGATCAAAGCTACAAAAGTGCAAGACGGCTTCATGATTCTGGTGCTGCTTATCCTCCAAAGCATTTATCAAAATTGTTACGTTGTATTTTGTAAGTTGCAACTTCAAAAACAAGTTTGCATACGTTTTTTTCCACCACAGCAAGGTGGTTATTAAAATTCAAATTGAATGTCCTTGAATAGACCCATTTAATTTTTTCTGATCGCGAAGGGAGAACCCTGTGCCTGCTACAATCCATTTCTAAGCTTAGAACTCCAAATTATTTTTTACCGGTGCATAAGCAACACCTAACTATTACGCTTAAAACAACAGCCTGCGTAAACTATGTCAATTAAAGCTGATATCATTCGTTTGCTTACATAAGTCTAATCAGCCAAGCTTCGGTTTTCTTCTGCTCTTTGTCATCAAACACACGTTAATCAATTCTCAATCCGATTCAGTTCGAGGCAGGCTGCCCGTTACACTGCAAGGAAGATGCAACACGAACGCTCAGGCACCACCGCTTATGTGACAGCACGCGCACATCCTAAAACACACACGCACTCATTGATGGACCAAACACCCTAGTCGCTTTAATGGCACGGGAGGGTGCGCGGCGTGAAAATGCTAAAACATCTGTTGCTGCACACGGGGATTTTTTTGTGCTTCCACGCAAGTCGCACTCTACACCCGTAGCCGCCTCTGTCAGCAGCAGGACGACAGGTGCATCGGACTAGGATCGATCCAAAGCGTTCTGCAAAACACAACTACGCATTTTACAAGAAATGTTTTCAGTAATGAAGATAGTTCGTCGCAACCTCTGAAATCCCAGCGAGGTTTGCATTACGCGATGTAGAGTTTCTGCAAAAATAGGGTGATTTTGTCTAGGTACGCGGACAGGCTCAAGGACCATGAGATGTTGACGAAACAAGCGAGATAAAAGTTTGCACATGCATGACGCACATGGGTGCAGAGGTCTCGTGATGCCCGGGCAACTGCTTGATTGTATACCACCCTACCAAATTCTACTCTAGTATTGAGGAATGTGAGAAATACAGGAATTTGAAATATGTAAAAACTAGTGTTGACAAGAAAAACAAGTTTCGAATAATTAAATTAAAGATATTTGAAAGAGTATCTTTTGCTTATAATGTGTTAGTCTTTGATAACTTGTTTTATTCTGTGGGCCTGAGGCATATGTTTATAAGCGAAATTCTTCTAGTAAAGGGTATGCATTGAGGAACTAGATATTGCATTTATGTATGCAAATAAATATCAGATAGGCCACCCCAAAACGATAGCACTTGTGAGGCATGATAAGAAATATAGTTGTCTACTTCCTCTATTGTAAATAGCATCTGAAACTGTACAACCATGCATTTTGATGCATTGCTGCCCTTTATGATTTTCTGAACTGTAAACGAATTGCTAAGGATATTGTTCAATAAAACCAGATGTAAAGGTAACTCTTTTTATTCATCTAGCTAGAATATATGAACACTTCAGTTACACACTCACACTTCTTGATTTCTCTTACCCAAATGAGCTCTTTCGGAAAATATTTGCACTACCTCATTTTTTACATCGACGGAAAGGAATTCTTTTTCAAGGCTGATTAAAAGCCAGTTTGTTAGGCACTCCTGTAACATGGAGGATCTTAGACATGTTTTTATCAACTTCAACGTTGAAAATGACGTTTCACAACTTGCAATTGGAAAACCGATGGTGAGCAGTAACCTGCATGCAATACATAATGTTGGGAAGACTTCCCTTCCAAACTTCACTAAACACTCGAAAAGCGTGTTTAGGATTAGAGGAAACCGCATTTCCTCTAGCTCGATTTTGATCTTTTTCACAATACTTCAAAGCGACGAGTCTATTGCCAAATCGTCACGCACGATATAGCCCTGTGACACAGTTTGCATTGCCACTAAAAATAAAACCAAGCAGACAAGATACCATAGTAACATGAAGGGATTTTGCTCATAAACGCATTTTTGAGCAAGCAAGTTTAAGAGGTCTCGATTTCCGCTCACTGTACTGTCGCTTTGTTTTGATTATGGTGTTTATAATGAAATAACAATAATTTACGAATGATAAAAATACTACATTAAATACTTTTCAACAATATGTCGCTGACATACTTGCGCTCCCTTTGCCAACTTTTCGCGCACCCCAGTTTAAGAACCCAGGCTCTACTTAATATCGAGAGGTATTTCAAAGACTACAAGGCGCAGATTAACAATAGGCTAGCATGAATTAGTCAGCCTACAAAGGGGGGAAGAGTACAGTGTAAGGCCTTAAGATAACAATACAAGTGCTTCATCTCACTCTCGGGTCACTGGCCCCCTCAGGCAAGTTCCCATCAGTTCCATGTAGCATGTGCTAGTTGCCTTATAATACGAAGAAGCATCTAGTTACAGGATTTTAATAAATTATAATTTCTAAATTTATATTTCTGGATGCCCCTGCCTTAGATGCCCTGGGCCGTCGCCCCTTTCGCCCCCTCTGCCCGCCCTTGATGACGCATGACTAAACAACGCAAAGCGAAGACAGGGATCTGGCTTACAGATTTTTCATTGGTACAATAACGTGTTTTTGCTCGTATACGTTGATGTCGTTCTATCAAAATAAAAAACAAAAAATAAAACTTAGCATTCCGAATGGTGGGAAGCATACAACTGAGGGTGCCTATGGCCTCCCAATCTACGGGAAACCTCTAATTTGTTGATGACCGCTATATTTCTGTCCGAAGCGGTCCTGTTCTAATTATCTGCAATGTTCTCGGTGACCTAAAAGTGATCAGCAAGCACGACCAGAAATATAGTCGACAATATGAGCGAGCATACGACATATGCCTTCCAATGCTCTTGGAAGAGAAGACTTGCCGTTTGACCCTAAGACCACAAGCCACCTAAGTGGCTTTGAATTTTTCCAGTCAATAACTCGCCAGCCGCTAGAGCTAGAGAGCTGTTCAAACCCTCTACAGCAGGGGTGGGCAACTAGCGGTCCGCGGGCCACATGTGGCCCGCGGAAGGATTCAGGAAAAATCTTCAAATCTATTTTTTTTCCAAATCAAACTAAACGTTAGTGCTGAGGCTAACTTGAACGACGACTTGTTTCTATTTCTATTAGAAGGTACGGCCGGCCCTCTGTTAAACGCGACATTCTCAAAGTGGCCCCCGACCCAATTTAATTGCCCACCCCTGCTGTACGGATTAGGGATGTCTTCTGGTTTCGTTTTTCAAAAAATTGGGAAATTTTGGATTTGCGTTTTTTGTGGGTGACGTTACAGTGGGGGTAGGTTTATACATTTTTGGCCGATGTTACCGGGCCCTGGGCGCCAACTCAACTAGCCAATTTTATGGCTCAAAATTTTGCTTGACGCTAGGGTGTAGTCTGAGTCTTTAGAGCCCTTGATCGGCTGTCTAGAGTTTATGGTGTCGAAATCATGGCTCAAAAACAATTTTTTTGGTAAAAACTAAAATCCCACGAAAGGTAGACTTGAACATTTTGCCCAAATGCCATAACTCGCCAGCCGATTGAGCTACAGAGCGGTTCAAACCCTCAAAATGCTCGAAAAGTCATTTAGTTTCGACTAAAAAAATTGGGAAGTTTTGGATTTGAGCTTTTTGTGGGTGACGTCACGCTAAGGGTAGGTTTAGGCTTTTTTTGCTTACGTCATCTGCCCCTGGACCCCAACCCAAAAGACAATTTTTTGAGGCGAAAATCTGTATCTGTAGAGCCCTTGTATAACTTTCTAGCGTTTGGGGTTAACAAGTTATGACCTAAAATCCACAAAATCAACAAACAAAAAGTTAATGAATTCCCTGGGGATATATTATATAATTTGTTGCTTTTAGACCATAACTTCCAAACCCCAACGCTAGAAATCAACCAGGGCTCTAAAGAAGCGGATTTTTGGCTAGTTTTTTTTTTAAAAAGAAACAAAAAATTGCCCCTTGGTGTTGGGCCCCAGGACCCAGTGAATGCGGGCCAAATAAAAGCATAAACCATCCTTTTTGTGACGTCACCCACAAAAAACTCAAATCCAAAGCTTCTCAATTTTTTTTAATCGAAACTAGAAGACTTCCCGAATCTTTAGAGGGTTGAACAGCTGTCTAGCTCTACTGGTCGGCAAGTTATGACTGGACAAATTCAGAGCCACAATTGTGGCTTTGCGGTCCTTAAAGAGTTGACTATCTCATTTCATCAAACATTTGAGCAAAATAATTAAATTTAGCTGTATTTTTCCTAAAACTGTGAGATTCCATCAATCACCGACTGCATGTTGTACCTTCATTGCAAACCGATACTTCAGAGGGGCGAATCTTGGAGGTCAGGTGTGACATGGATCCCCAAAATTTGCCTGCTTGATTCATCTAAAATTAAACAATATACATGTGCTTTTCATTGTCAGTTGCCCAGATGAAAGACCGATATGACATCAATTGCAATAACAACATTATTTTCAATGTGAAGTCAGATTTGTTCATTACGGAGTGAACTGGGGACATATTGGTATTATCTTACTGAAATGAAGTAAATTAATAATTTCTTCAACGTCAAACAACAATGTTGGGTAGCTCATTGGAAGGCTACCCATGGTGTCTCTTGCATCCCCATAGTTCCGCCAACAATTGTTTTTAAATCGAGGAAATGAGCATGTATTTCCATTGTTCCATCACGCAAGCTGACTCCAGAAATATAGATAAGTGCGTTTTGCTGTTTCCTGTCGTTTGAAACCAAAGCATTGCCTGATTATTCGCAAGACTGATACTTTATTTAAAATTGCCTGACAATTCAAGGCTGTTGCGGTATGTTACTCCACACGTGTCACTCTTCGTTTCAAATCGTGGAAAGCTAGCAAAATTTGAGGATGACATACCAGCATGTTTTTGACTTAATTTTGAATTGCACAAATTTCTAAAACCTAGTTGTAAGTTAAAATGATCGACTGTAATGTCATATTTTCTGCTTAAGCGTTTACTTTATTTAAACATAAGGGTGCTATGAAGGAGTTGAAACAAGGGAATGAAGAGCATGTTTCGAGATATTTAAGGATGGAATTCAGTGGTGTCGGAGGTGGGGGTGCAGGGAGTGCAAGCGCACCCCCAAAAGTTTTGATTTGTCAAAAATATGGACAAAATCCCTGAAAATTTGAGTAAAACCTCTGAAAATCCGCGCAAAATCCCTGAAAATCTGGGAAAGATCCCTGAAAATCTGGGAAAAAATGGCGCCCATCCTTGTTTGACTTCAAAAATGGCACCCAACGGTTGCAGAAAAACACATTACACCTTTTTTTGGAGGTCACACCAAAAATGGTCTTCATGATCTTTGTGGGAGAAAATTTGTGGGCAAAAAGCGCATAGAAACTTTTTGGGCAAGTTTGCGGAAATTCGGGCAAAAGTCCTTCGCACTCACAAAAATTTATCTACTCCTACACCTATGATGGGATTAGTGCTTTTATGCTTCACTTAATTCTCTGTTTCCCGCGTAGTATACAGACACTTTTAAATTAAAGGAAATGAAGGTTTCATTATACTCGCTTTGGAGTGTCACCAGTGGTCTGCGGGGCCCATGTCCGCTTACTCTGCGCCTAGGGCCACGCGGTTAGTTTCGCAGTGAATGCTGCACTGGTGGCAGGCCAATGGCAGAACCGTGCATGAAGTTTTTCCTTGAACCCATTCAATACCGAGCACGAGGCTGCATGGACTGGTCGCAACTCGTAAGTACAGTTTTTCAAGTCTTCGGTGTGCCCCAACCGGGATTCGAACCTAGTCTTCCAGTATCTGTGGCGTGCACTCTTATCAATACCCTTAGCCGGCATTTCTCAAACTTTTTCATCTCGCGAACCCCTAATTGTAAAGTTTATAATGCTGCAAAGTTAACCAATGTTGTATTTGGTTGACAAGCGTGTAGGCACATATCTACTGACGTTCACTTGTGCTTCATATGCAAGGAAGAACTATTACTCACTAGATGTCGCAATACACAACTAGATTGCTATGGCCAAAAGAAAAATTTGTGTTCAGTATTTGAAAAAAATTCGTGTACCTCTTGGAGCACCTATGCGATCCCCATTTGAGAACCACTATCCTAGGCCACTATATCTCACATGCAGATTTTTTCAGTTGTCTGTTTAGCAATTGCATCACATGCTGCCGTTTCCGCAACATAAAAAGTCTTAGAAAACAGCTGTTTTGTTTTGATAGTTAATGAAAACAAGGCAAATGTTTTCAAGTCTAAGACCAAAAACCCTGATATTTTTCTTGCTTGTTTTTAAAAAGTTACGTCGCGATCCACAATAGTTAAATTGTATTGTTTTTTATGTGGCTGCAGGACAAAGATAAAAGGACAACTACTACATGACGAGAATAAAATAAAAATAATGATATGACACGGCCTGGCCATAGTGTACCAAAGCAAAGTTGTACTGCAGCCAGAGGTAGGGCATCGAAAAGCCGTGAGATTATCTAGTCGTGGTGCCGTAGCAGAATTAAAATATTTCGCTAATAATAAACGAATCTGATTTAAAGCACGGTCTCAGTTTCAAAAGGTTTTGCAAAGGAAATTTCAGCTCTACTATCGAGAACCTGGCAACTAAGGGTGATACAAAAACAACGGTCATCACCAAAAATCGAATAACTTCTAAAATTTTATTTAGATTAACACAAAACTTCAGCTACATTAGGTCAAGCCTGTGTAGCAGACATCTCCAAAGTTTCAAGTCTGTTCTACAAAAACTCTTTGTTTCACTGGCGCTCAAAAAATGTGCTCCAAATGAGCTCCCCGGCGCTGCAGGCACATTTGGATCTGGCGGGCTAAGTTCTCGATGACCCTCCCGCATTCCTCCCTTGGGATCGCTCTTAT
>Ga0210059_1001818_pt1 | contig 32632 bp, 13 predicted proteins | sample Ectturendosymbi2_FD_188042 | JGI IMG/M metagenome (GOLD analysis project Ga0210059, IMG submission 188042) | Ecteinascidia turbinata endosymbiont from Florida, USA - Sample 2 (SPAdes) (version 2) | ecosystem: Host-associated > Tunicates > Ascidians > Unclassified | place: Key West, Florida... | reverse complement strand
TTACCCCCCAGGGCGACACTCTGGTTACCCCCCAGGGTGACACTCTGGTTACCCCCCAGGGCGCTCCTAATTCTAAAATTTCTCTGTGCAAATGAAAGATGCTGCATGTTACCAACCATTCATCATTACGCTGAAAAATGCGCCACACTTTAAAATTGGACAAGATGCGTCTAACACCTGTACCATTAATGCCAGGCCTGCCAAAGAACAGGCTTCCTGACAGGTGGAAGGCAAAGATGCACAACCTGCAGCCGCACGGCTCATCGATGAAAATCTATGTCATTTAAAATATGAGTTATGGCGGCCTTGCATTAATGTAAACTGTTTGTTTAATTCATGAATGATACTTTGTAGAAAGACGGCCAAAGAAACATGTGGAAGCAGGGTAGGCTCAGTGTGTGGAAGCAGAACAGAAGAAATGCAAAAAAATAGAAATACCTTTATCTCGCTGGCGGTCGTAATTCGTAAAAATCAACGTAACGCAGCCGGCAATAGCGAAAAAATTGTGCACCCCTGGTATAGGGAATAATGATAAATAAGTGGGTGGTAAATTATGATAAAATGTCTTGAGCGATCTGTGGTTTGTGCAACTCGACCGTTCAACAAAAACACCAAATAGATCTCGGTCTCGCATCACTTGCCGCAGATGACACATATGAACATGCACGAAACGTAATCTGATCACTTAATTTTGCGAACTGTGATCAATACTTCAGGAATCTTCGTTATAAGTTACTGCAAAACTATTTTTTATTAAGCACGGTATGTGAGAATTTAATCAGTTCTGCGACTCAACGCCGTTTCTGTTTTTGTATTGGATGCAGTATCGAAAGTAATGTTGAAAAGTAATCTTAAGTTTGCAGATTGGCAGGTGCATTTTGAAACTAAGTTGGTTATCTTAATGCATTTCTCTAAAAATGACCATGTATTTATTCACAGATATTCGGGATGATCTTCGCTATTGTCATGTGTAGAAATCCTTCCAAGGGTTACGAAACGTACTGATTTCTGAATAGTTTTTTTTGAGAACATGCATCACAGAAGCTATTGACGTAGATTTTGCATCCTGCATTTCTTTATCTTCGCAACCTCAAAGAACCCTACGATATTTCGAAACATTTTAAATGCTGTAAAAAGCTGTGTCCGAATGACTGTATGTTTTATACAGGACCGAGGCATGCCGTGAACTCGTATATTTGCTTGTGTCACGAATACTTCATGCGAAGAGTTGGTGTTTGCCTATTCTGGAAATATGTGTTTGTTCTATGCTAAAAAGTTTCATTTGTTTTGTGTTCAAACGCAATTATTAAATATGTTCTTGCACAAATATTATTCACCAGCGGAAGAAGTAAAACACAAGTTAACTAAGAGGTTCGCTTGGTTTCGAAACCGCAGCATTATTGACAGTCGAACGTTGCTGGGTTTTGTCGCAGTATACTTGTTTGTTGCTCTTGCAGCACAGTATAAACTATTTTCAAACTGTGGAATGAAGTTTGCGTAAACGGAAATCTCAGTCAGGAAAAAAACACCAGATATTTACTGGAGGCTAGTTTAGGTTGAAGATAACGGTGTTTTTTATTGTGATAATATTTTTAAAAAATCTGAAGCACAGTTGGAATGGTAAGACAGTACTTAACGATCGTACGCTCCACTCTACGATTGTCATTCTGTGTACCAAGTTTTAAAAATACAATAAAACCTCGACCGAAAACTATGTAACACATAAGCACAGCAGCAAAGCACGAGCACAATGAAGAAAGACAACCAGAACAACACTTCTAAAAATTGTACACAAGTAATATGAAGTAGTAACATTTTCCAACGTATCTCAAGACGGGATTACCGAAATAAAACGTTAAAGTGACTTTTATCAACCACTGCCTCTAAAATGTGATGTCTTTTGATCAACATAGAATGTCGGCACAATTATGGATTAGTCGTTTGGGACATTTTCCCAAATTTTCGATCAGTAAATCTAATTTTTTCTCAAGCTCCCTTTTAAAAAAATCACTGAAACAAAACTGCTTTTTACGGAATTGCGAGCATATGGGGTATGTATAGAAGGATCAGGCAATTCTTTTGGGTTCCAAAGGATAATATGTCCGAATTTGCCTGAATAACTTCTATGCGGCAAACCTTGACCTTACAAATTTTCTGTAGCTGTTGATAGAATATATTTTCCTCTATCATGTTGTCATAGACATAAAAATAGACAATTTGGTACTTTAATTTGTTCTTAATCACACAACTAAAAATACTCTAGGCTGTGCAAGGACATTGTCAGAAGCCAGCTGGCTAAGTATTCGTGAGCATTCCTCTCACAGTTTTGAGGTTTTCCTTTCACACTCCAGCTGTTGCTGTCAGCAAGGAACCTCACACCTAACTGAGGCATATATGCAACATACTACATGGCAAAATGTGTTCATCCAATCACCGAACTAAAATTCTAAATACAGCTTTTCTGTACTTGCCTGGCATGACTCTACTAATATGAAGTAGGTGGCATGCAGTATATTTGCTTCTCTCATTGTACAATTAATAAAGTACGTAAATTAAATGTCCTTCTTTTGCCCAAGCTTTTTTTGGCAATGTTATCGAAGTTCATGAAAACAAGCAGATAATTTCGATCTTCTGCTGATTATCTTATCATTTAGCCGGCGTTTTGACCACCTATTCAAGTAGGCTTTCTCATGGCAATGTTTATAACCACATACAACATGTAGCTTAACAATAACAAAAAACAATTTGCCGTATGACATACAAAGACAAAAAAGCAAAACTGACCATCACGTTATAGGAAATGGGTGGCAGCATGCCACGCGGCATAACAGACACTCAATAACAAAAAAATATAATTTCATTAACATTGTTATAAATGAACAAACTTCTCTGTCGAAATATTTTGAGACTTTTGCCAAATTAAATTTCGTGGAGATGCGCATGTACCCCGTGCTCCCCATCTTCTACGCCGCTGATTACAAGCGTTCTAGTCTGAATGCTTTTTGGTTTCGTGGAGTTGCGACTACATCTTCCAAGTAAAGAATCTGAATCATTATACATGCACTACAAAACACAGTTAATGCACTAGCAAACTCAAAATTATAAGCAGGTACTGCAAGTGCGTGTTGATGCGAGGTTGTGCCACAGTGGGTAAGTATGAGCTTAAGGCAGTGTTTTTCCACCTTTTTGCTGCAGAGGAACCTTCCGTAAATGTTTGCGTTGCTCATGGAACCCTATGCAATGATCGAAGTGTCCATATTGCCGCATAGGCATAGAACTGTGGCTGTGAATTTCGTCCCAGGCAAATTCGGTCTGTTTTGGCGGAACCCCTGGAAGCCACTCGCGGAAACCTGGTTGGAAAACACTGGCTTAAGGGATGCATCTTTGTGCAAGTAATTGCATCACTTGGTGTTTGTGCGGTATTTGTCAGTGTTACCTACATGTCATGTATATTGGTCTCTTTCAGTTTTTGTTAAATTAAGATTACATAACAATGGCTTAACTCATCGCCTTTAATGTGGCATCAAAAACGTGCTGATAATTTAACCCTGAACAGGTGTTTGCTACCTGAAAATTGTTAGACACCTTTGTGTGGTTTTTGCATAATTTTATGAGTTTTGAAAAACATGGATGTTAGTCCTGTAAAGCTTGCAAATGTATTGACTTAGCGTAACCATACAAAGTAGTCGCACAGAGTGACAGCTAAAGATGTTGGCATCATTGAATCAACAGAATACTATACAGGCTCATCAAGAAGATATAAAGTGGAAACACTCTCCTCCCTGGCAGGAAGCGTAAATGTGAAAAAAGACAACGTCCAGAGCGGATGCTTGATTGTTTAGAGAGAACAAGTTAAATGCAAGAAAACGAGTTATAATTACAGTACAAATCTATCGGATTCAAACCGGAGCCTTTGTGGAGACTAGTTTTATGAAGAAAGTAGAGCCATGTCGGCTTATTCCTTGAAAGTTTGCAGCAGACTTAGAACTTCAATTGCAGTAAGATTTAACTCCTACTGGCTGGAGTATCAGCCGACTCCTCAACTGTACGCAGGTGGTACACAGTAGTTGGTCGGATAGCTAGGTGACCAAAAAAGTAGCCCTTGATCACCAACATGAAGACAATACATTGTACTTAGGCAAAAAGTGATGAATTCCGGATGTTGCGTAGTTGTTCTCACAAAGAAAGTGACACCAGAAATGGCAAGAAGATTGTCAGAAGGGTCACGACTTTTTCAGCAGGATTTAGCACCTTGTCATGTCAATCGCAAGTTTTTAGGTTTAGGAGCATTTCTGTTTTGTATTTGTTTAGAAGTTCTCCAGATTTAAATCCAGCGTCAAAAGTCTTGGCAAGGTCTACTGTAAATGGTTTTACCTTTATCAAAATCAATGTGAATATCAGAAACTGCTAGCAATATGGATAATTTTTTCTGAAGCCATAGTGATTAGTCTCAAAACTCTGCATACAAAGGAAAAACTGTGCAATTAATCATACATGTGCAGTTTTCAAAAATTATTACTGAAAGGATACAACAAAAACATTGGTCTGATGTCAATACAACTATCCTTTGGACAAGACGGATAAACTGACAATGTTACGGTCTCTTTCTGAAACCAACCCGCAAGAAAATATTTTAGGTAGGAATTCGAGGGTTTGCGAGTGACACAGATTAGAGCCTAAGTTGCGAGATCTGACCGTGTTTTATTCCAGTTTCCCAACCCGGGGCTCATTAGGTTTAGCTCCAAGTTGTGTTTTATTCTTTTTATTCCTAGTTTTATTTATTGTGAATTTACTGTATGATGAACATGTAACTCTACATGAGAAGCGGTTATTTGTAAAAAAGCAACATTCATAATTGTGAAGAGAAACGATTAACCTGTGGGAAAGTACTTTGATATTTCACAAAACAAGGTGCGAAAGTGTTTATCCCAAGTCACATAATTTAGCTTGTCGTTTACTTTTTCCAGCGTTTGTTGGTCTATAAGAGACAGGAAGTGCAAAAGAGAATTATGTTCGGCCTTCAGGACGATTATATATTGCAAAGCCTGTGGTTTTATATTTTCACCAAAAATACTGTGAAGTTATTCGAAAAGTTTGCTTGCTTCACGTCTAGGTTTATCGAGACTCTGCAACCGAGTTTCGTCACGCCAGTTCCCGAGTTACAGTTGGTGCATGTGCGGTACAGCAAGGCTACAGCGACAGGTTACAAGGACAAATATGCCAAGAGAAGTGACAGTTTTATCCGGACAGTAAGGAGTTCCAGTCAGATTGCGTTTGCATTGAAAAGGAAACTGTGACGTGCGAAGCTCTTGCTCAGCAGTTACTGTGCTGCGAGAACACCAATTAAGGCGCAGGAAAAACCAACATGTGACCCAACGTGCTGCATAATGACATCTCATTAACCTCGGCAGCACTACTGTCATCAGGCGCTGCAGCCAGCAGAAAGTATGTTAGTCGACCTCCTGTCAAGGATCGTTTGATCGTTATGACGTGTCAGAGTTTGAGTCAAATTCCGCACTAGAATTTTCTTTTGCTCCAAGCTTTTTTTCTATCAGAGCATTTTTCGCGACGATCAAATTAGTTTCAGTGATTTTGTTGTTACTGATGCAACTTTGGAGCAATCTGCTTTGGCCACAGAAGTTGCTCCAAGAGCAATGTCTTTGCCTCAAAAATAAGAAAGAACTTTTTGGCAATAAATTGATTGTACAGTATAATGAAGTTCACGTTATTAGGAAACATTTTTATACAATTGATTGGTATGATGTTTTCTCCAGTACGTTTCAGGGTTTTAAACATTGTAAATGTTTAAGACCTTCTTTACTAGCGATGGGAGCAAAGAAACGAAGTTGAATTTATAGGTTTTTAGGAATTTATAGAATTCACATGTACAGCAGGGTTGCAGAGTCAGAGCCGGAGTCGCAATCGGAGTCGTAAGGAGTAGGAGGTTTTTGGGTGGAGTCAGAGTCGGATTCCTGACAACAGTGGGAGTCGGTATCGGATTTTTTCCCAACTCCGACTCCGGATGTCCGATTGGATCATTTTTTGACATCACACTCTCAAATTGGGAATTCTTATTGAAATGGTACAGATTCTTTTGAAACTTTTCTTGAAACAGAGATTTCTTGCTGTGCACCACGATTTCCATTGATTTTAACAGCCTAGTTTCATTCCCTTTATGTTAAGGTGTCTGAGTCAGGAGGCGGAGTAGGAAATTTTGGAAAGGTCCTTTCGGGTCGCTAGTCGGAGTAAGAAATATTTTATGTTTATGTTTCCAAGACTTTCTGAAAATGCACAAGCTGAGCTCATTACATTTGCGACAGCATACCTACCGTTTATGAGTCAGGATTTAGCATTTGTCAGTTAAGATGACATTTGTAAATCACTTGAATGCAAAGGCGGACATGCGTGTTGCTATTGGCGACAGTTCGACGTTTTGAAAAACTCATAAGAAAGAAACAGAAACAAAAGCAGTGGTGTATGAGGCGGGGTCGAAGGGGGTTCAAGCGCGCCACCAAAAGTTTTGTTTTGTCGAAAAATCGGGCAAAATCCTGAAAATAAAATCCTGGCATGACGTTCTCCAAAACCAAAAAAACACATGAAGACCTTTATTTCCTTTTTGGAGGACACACCCAGCAACAAAGTTTTTGTGTGATCTCAACCAAAAAAAGGCCTCATGATCTTCGAAAAATTTGTAGGAAAAAGTCGCACAAAGGCTTTTCAGGAAAGTTTGGGGATATTCGTGCAAAAGTCCTTCGCACCCCCAAACATTTTCCTGCTCCTACACCTTTGAACGTGAGAGTCACTGAACTGAAATCTGAACAAAATTAGCAAATTTTTAGAAGTTAGCTTTATGATTTTTTTGTTTTGCACTTATTTTAAGCAAGTGATTGTTTTTTTTCTAGCGTATATTCAAACGTTAATCTATGTCAATCTTTCTTGTCCAGGTGTTTGACTTCTTTACATATTCAAATTTTTAACTCTTTTCTAAACGTTTGAAAGCAATTTCTCGACTATAAATTGTAGGAGGTACGAGGTCAGGACAAAATTTATGTAGAGGTGTCGGAGTAAAAGTTTGGGGAGCCCTGATTTATAAGAAGAAAAGTGGCTTGCCGATTAATTAATTACAGCGCATTTTGAGAAGATTGTTCACATCGCAATTTACAACTTCTTGTTTTTCAACATTCGTATCCCGCGAATGCACGCCATCCCTTACTGACTGTTGACCTTTCATTTTAACTTTTATAAACAAGGAAGACCTCCATCGTGGGTTATAGAAGTGCACATATTGTGAATCATACACCAGTTAAAATGCAGCTGGTACTTTTTAGTAAAAAGTGCTTTTTTCTTCAAGAAAGAAATCTTGATAAAATTCAGGCTAATGCAAAGACGACCAACGATGAAACACCGCGATACATCAAAATTTACAGAAATCCCGTACGATGTGGGCGACAACGTTTCAACTATAATAGTTCAGGGCTAACTTGCATCATGCCAAATAGCGAAAATAACTTTTCTTCACTGTAAAATTTTCCTAATGTGAGTAAACGGCTGAGCTGTTTGCGCAGCTAAAGCTTCAAAACAGTTTTTTGATCAAGTTACCACAAAAAGCGCTTGGTGAAGCTGGGAAAGATACAGAAACGACAACATGCAGTCAACGTGCCTGACGACTGCGTGAAAGCACACTTTGTACATCTGAGAAATTATTGTATGTGCCGTGCAAGGGTGCGGAAAGTCGCACGCAACAAATATTGACGAATTATCCTATTGCAGTTCGTACCACTGCCCCCACGTTGCGTATACTCTTGCTCTGCCCTTTAGCCACAGATTTTTCTTGCACTTTCGTTTCGAACGCTTGTAGTTGTATTACCTACGGGATCAAAACTCGTGTAAACGAACCAGTGTCACGACCAGACCACGTTTGTTTGGACCACGGTCAATGATGTTTTTAACAGTGTTGGGAAAAGTATGAGGCAATAACACGCGCATGGTTTAGAGCTTTTATCATCGCTTCTCATATTTTAGTGACAACATAAGACCTTACATGAAGAGAAAGTAGAGTTTTTCTGTCATCAGCAATTTCAACAGCACTTTCTTACCTTTGTTTAAAGCAGTGGTTTTTAACATTTTTGGTCCATCTTTTTAAACAAATATCCGATGGGCCACTTTGCTTTGCTGACACCTGATGAACAACTTGTCGAAACTGTATTGCACATAGGTCAGTGAACCTTTTATCAAGGATTTATGGAACTCTCTGCTGACCACTACGGGTCGACCCAACAAAGAGGATATCTTTAGTTGTCATCAGCAACCAAAAGCAAGTAGTCAAGATATGGGTCTAGTGAAACCAAAACTTCAGTCCATAGTTCCATTAGTGGTGCAGACAAACTTAAGGGAATACATTAGCTGATGCTGATCATCAAAAAGTGCAATTTTCAACCTGCTCATCAGCAACCATGACAATGTCGTACGAAACCAGAGTTTTTCATAAAGTCTTCTTTGTTTTAGTTATTCCCTGGAATTCATGAAATGCCTGGGGCAAAATAAACCAACCTGTTTTCAGATCCTGCTAGTTCTCATTTAATGCGAATATTGATTTGCTGTCAGCGTTAGAAAATTGTGAAATATTTGCCTGCGTTTCTGTTGATGATTTAATAACTCTGCGAATGGTTGAATCAGAATGTGAAGATGATTTGCTTTTATCTGATGATGACATAACAATCGGAATGGCTCGTCGCAGTTAGCATCATCGCCATGAGCGTTAAATGATTCTTGCGTTGAATTTGAACTTGCTGATGTAATTTCCTTTTCAAGTTCTTCATTGCAACCGATGAAAAAGATGCAGTGATACAAAAAACTTCGGTTTTCCGGCCGAATCCTGCGGACAACTTTTTGGCATTTTCCGACAATTTGGATTTAACAACCTACCGCGTTTTTATTCAATTTCAAACAGTATGATAAATATACACAAAACAATGCTGACATACGTGTAGACGTTCGCTTGATGATCCACAGAGTTGTGCGATAATACGTCACTTGGCCACAGTGGGTTTCGATCCTAATGGTGTGGCCAGATCCGTGTGTGCTTTGCCTCAACCTGATCAAGAGGTTCTTATTGCTTGATCGTGCGCCTTTCGACTTGATGAGAACGAAGTTTAGTTTTTGGAAGTTTGAAAATGGAACTTTATTGCGACATTGGAAGGACGCTTCTCATGTAAGCTTCATTTTCCTGCAGAAAAGTGACCATTGTGAAAACAATTTGAACAAGATCGTCAAAAATTAATATTTAACCTATTTACAGCAGAGCTGGACGTAATATAGTCATAAATTAGACGCACCTGTCTGACAGGCTGTCTATATGTTTGCAGGTAGTTCTTTGCAGGCAACATAAATTAAATTTTGCAAATGATACCTGGGAACCACCTGCTGACGCACGGTATGCACAGGAGGTAGCTGCAAGCATCGTCTGGTGAGCTTGTTAACCCTGGAACACTTACCTTAGTTTTTTGTCACGTTAATGCTTACGTCGGATGTGCATGACCCGGTTTTCAAAAATATAAAAACTATACTTTCCTCAACTGCAGTTTATCACAAAAACTACACTGAAAATATAAGTCTCACTGAGCAATTTGAGCACTAACAGACTTACTTTAATATCATACGATTTTTGATGAGAAGTAAGTAGACCAAATATAGCGAAGGTGTCATGTATGCCTAAAAGTGAATTACTCATAAACAAATTATGGGCGTAAACAGCTTCTCCTTTTGAATACTGCTAACAAGACTGTGAAAGCATGCCCTGAGTGATTTTCAGCTTTTTACAGGCCCTACCCCCATAAACCATAACGTGGGTCCAATGCACCCATTGCTACCTCACACCAACCACGACGTCGGGTCAGCGTGACCCGAACTCGCGACGAACTCGCTCCCTTGTAAAATCTAGAAGAGCGTGGATCACCGCAATCGCACCTATTACTAGTCACACAAAACATGAAGCTACTGAAGAGTTGAAAGCGCGCCGACTTCCGCTTACGTGGTTTCACGTGAATGACCTCATTTGACCCGGGTTACCGTCACCCACGTAAGTATTCCAGGGATCATACAAGTTCACCGTGCAACATCAAGATTCCTTTACTGTAATCCTGACAGAAGTTTTCAGCTGTTTTTGACTTAAAAGAACTTCATTCTGCAGATACTTGGAGTGGTTTCCAGTCAAAAATATGCCTCTAACTTAAAAAAATTATTTTGCTTTGTGCATTCATTGTGTGATCATATATTTACGTGAAATAAATCCTGCTATAGATTTTCACAACCACGTAATGTGAACGTATAACAGAAATTGTACTGAAACGGAGTCCCTTTACTTCTCAATCAGCAAAGTTTTGCTACTAAATCTCTTCAAAAAATCTGGCAGACTGTCTGTTATTTCTTGGTGGTAACAAGCGAGAACGAAATGCTTTAAAACTCAAGTTTTTGCCAACGTCCACGGTTAACAAACCGTGGGTCAGTGCACCTTTCATCAAAAGATTGCTTTTGAAATTTTTCAAATGTTTGTCATGTTATTCTTTTGGCAAAAAAAGCAGGTGAAGTTTCACTTGGAATCCTGTAACTCGTTTTTAGAACCCCATTCATTGCCTCTGATTTAAAATTTGCTTAGTATTAAAAGCGAACATTTTTTCGAAGCTGGACTCATCTAGTTGCTTCAGAAGAATGAAGATTTCACAGCGAGGCTTTTCATTTACGTTTTTTCTCCACGGGTCAAGAGCAAAGTTACTGCACGTATTTTTGCTGCAACTGTTATATCGCGCATTTCTATCACCACACCAACTTGCTCACACCATGATGGAGTAAAATTATTTTTTCGGTGCAAGAATTCGTTTCTAATCTACAAAAGCAAGATCTGGTGCATCACAATTTGCATTTAAACTGATTGCACGGCAGTTTTGCAAGTGATCACTGATACAAGCATCAGATTTCCGATCAGCGTTGCGAACCGACAACCAAGCCAAAAATGACGAGGAACTGAGCCAAGTAAGTGGAAGTATTTGCAAACAGACCTGGATCCATCAGATGGTGCATCACGTGGCCTGTCTGCAAATTACTTTGTCAGCTCCTTTCGTTGGTTGAATGCATCTGAGATAGTATGGAATTGTGAGGACAACTAGTTTTCCACACCGCGCTGTATGGCGTATTTGTCTTACGGTCTTGTACTCTGTAATCAGCAAATATTCGCTGACCATCATAGATAATCATAGGAGCTGCAGCGGTTCGAAAGACATCAGGGAAGCGTATAACCTCCGTTCTATATTCCACCTTCTATTTTGCAGGTGTGGGCTACTTCGGACAGTTGTTTGCAAAACAAGGATATGTCAAACTATCCGCACGCATGTTGACGTGTGAGAGCTCTGCATCAAGAAATTGCTCATCAATTAACGAGAGATTGATTCACAGATGCTGTGAGAAGAATTATTATTCGAAGAAGCGTCCGCATGTCGTTTGCAGCAAAAACGATACGGGTTGCGTTGGTGCTGGACGTGAGTTGAAAGTCTCTCTGCAAGAATTGAATTATTACAAAGTGGAAGAAGATTTGTTGTTTTTATAGCGGCGATAGCTCAGTGGTACAGTGTCCGCCTCTCAATCGGAGGGTTGGGTGTGCGATCCACGGCCACTGAGTGAATCGCCGTAGCTTGACATGGACAAGAGGGTTCACCTCAACCACCCCGGTATGAAGCAAATTTCAGGCTTCGGCCTGCCGCCAATTACCGTCACCCAAAATAAAAAAATTACCTGTGATGAACACAGCTGGCACATCTTCTCTTTCATTTATCCCCATTCTTCCTTGCTGCTGATGTTAGTTGGGTAATGTGCTCGTGCGCACATGTTAAGGGTGTTTGTTGCAGCAAGTTCCCACAGGTTCGGGATACTACCTGCTCGATGCGCCTCAGTGATTAGTCGCGCCGCATTCCTGGACAACATTGACCTTTCGCAGGGAGGGCTCCTCACGAAGGTCATTCTACCTGAATTCTGTGGTGGGAAAGCCAACCCTCGCGAGTATTTTCATTACTGTGAAGTTGCCATAGTTGCGCGTGTACTACTGTAGTTGTTTTCAATTTGTATTGTAGAAAACCGTGTTAATACAAGCGGAAATTTTTGGTGGAATGTGACTTTCAGAAAGAAGTCCGTGGAAACGTCAACAAACTGGACAAAGTGCGCGTTTAAAACATCTGCACTGAGCAGCAGTGGAAGGCCGACTTATGCAATCAGAATGCCTTGAAACACTTTACTGTGCAGCGATAAGATCGTTTGTTCGCTGCCATCCCTATCATCTGGTTGTTCCAAGTACCTCCGTGCGATGACCATCTCGTGGACAATTTGTTTACTGTTTGTCAAACATAGTTTTGACTGCATAAGTCTAGTGCGTTGCATGTGGGAGTGTAGCAAATAACACAATAATTTTGCTCTGCTCGCATACGATGTGTAAGTCGCCACATACTGTCAGACATAAATCTTTTTCTATCAAACGTCGGCACATGGCAACTACAAAGCGCCATGTTCTTGCAAAGCCCTGACGAAACTTCGTTTTATTTTTTATGATGTAAACCAGCTTGTTTGTAATTTTTTCTTTTTGTCCAATTGCAGATAATAATCATTGCTTTCTTATCTAAGCTGTTTTTTGTGATGGAGTCAGAACCTGGGATATGATGTAACGTTAGCTTTGCTGTAACATTTAGCGGCGCAGTCTTTCTTTCCATTATGATGAAAAATTCTCAAGCCATTTGCCATGTCCAAAAGTGAGTTTGCATAGAAGGCTTTTTCTTTATATCGATTTAGGCTGGTGAGGTATTTTCTTTTCAAGTCATCCGGATAAAATTTATTTTAATATCATGTTCAGGCGTTGACGTCGGAACCTTTGGCAGGTGGAGAAATAGTGGACTTTTCCAGGTGGTGCTCAAAAGCATTTTTCCAGGGGGGGGGAACCACTAGTGATGAAATTTCATTTTAACAACTCGAAACTAAGAGAAAAGATTTTACCTAAAAGTTAATGGGAATTATACAAATTCAAAATCCAAGGAGCATGGCCCCCTGCATCCCCTTGAGACGCCCATGCGTTTGTGTGGTGAGATTTTCCGATACGTTTTACAAAGTCTTTAGTGACAACCCTAAAATCATCTTCAGCACTTCGTCTTTTTGGTCGTCTGTGCTAGCTTAGCGAAACGTTATTTCCAAGCTACTGAGGGTAAATGCTAAAGTTAGCGTCTGTCCATTTGACGTTTTGATGAAGCTATCCAAATTATGTCATTTGATGAATCCGAAAACGTTTCACTTCACTGAGCACCCCAGCGATTGGTTGTAGAATGCAGTACACCGCAGTGCTTGTCAAGGAAACAGCGGTTATCAGTATCACCAGTTCTCATTCCGTTGTTTGGGTGTAAAATTGGTCGCCGTAGTGGGTGACAACGTTATTAAGACAAATTTTATTCAGTTCGACGGTGATTTAGCGTGACTTGGTGTTGAAGTTGTAATGCCTCTCTAATGGGATCTCAAGAGCTTTAGTCACAATTTCTTTGCACAAACTTGGGTAAAGCGCTTTCACATCTCTCGCTATCACAACGTATAAGGCAGGTGTTAAAGTATGTAACATCGGAGGCCTTCAGCCGATTTGTTTGACGCGCTCTTCTTAAAATAGCTGTCGAAATTTACACAATTTGGGCAAGTATTTTTTCGGCCATATTTCTTCAGCTGATTTAGCTAGAGAGTTGTTCAAACCCTCTAAAGATGCGGAAAGTCTTGCGTTTTGATTAAAAAAGTTAGGAAGTTTTGGATTTGAACTTTTTTTTAGAGGACGACACAGATTTGGGGTTTTTGAGTGACATCATCGGGCCTTTGGCCCCAACCGCAAGGGTCAATCTTTTGTTTCTTTCTGTAAAAAAAATTAGGGGAAAATCCGCATCTTCAGAGCTCTTGATTGGCCTTCTAGCGTTTGTGGTTCGAAAGTCATGGCAAAAAAACCAAATTAATTAGCCTATTCCCTAGGGACTCATTAGGGGATCAATTAATTAATTTATTGTTTTTCAGCCATACTTTTCGAACCATAAATGCAAGTCTGAATCATTGAAAAATCAGGAAATTTGATGTGTGGAAATATTGCGGCAACCTTTAGAGGTTTCAATTGCTATTGGAGAAGTTGTTCTATGTCATTAAAAGAAGCTAAAAGAGTTTAAAATGTTCTTGGGGGTGTCTTGTGTACGCATTGCAATATTCATGACACCCAACATGCGGCGTTTTGCTACTGCAGCACGGTGGAGATAAAAATCGGTTCAGCATTGAACAACTGCAAGTTTAATTAGCTTCAGTTTAGAGCCTGTTAAATGTTAAACATGACAGATCTTTTCCACGAATATATTCTTCTCGATTTCGCTCCTCTACTGATGGCATTTGCTTGTGATGATTGCTAACTGAAAATCAACTCTGGTGTATTTGTTCAGCAAAACAGAGGATGAGCTATAGTACTATAGATAGTGTTTTAGTGGAGTTCGTGTATTATACATACAATTCTGGTTGGTGGATCTGCACAAGCAGAACAGGTGACGTGATTACATCATTCATAGTATCGTTTCTAGAAGCAATCTGGTTTCTTTATTGCGAAACTTGTGTTAGGAAATGCATTTTATGGTTAGGATCGTAAATCAAGTTGACGCTTAACGTGACTTCGGCCGGAAACGTTAATGTTTAAACATCCTGGTTCAGACCCTGTGGCGCTTTGACTGCCACTAGGTCCCGATAGCGAAAGTACCTGATGTGTGCACAGGACACCGAACGTGCGAAGCACACGCAACGAGCGGACTTGCGGCGACAACGAAGTCGTTTGAAGAACCAACAGATCGGCTGGAACTCTTTCTAGAAATGATTTCTGGTTTAATGGTTTCCTGGCTTGCGCATGTGTGGTTATCAAGCCAATGAAATTGAAGACTTGATGAGAAAGAGATTCTTACACATAATAGTGTTTTTAGGTGGATGACATTTTAACGGTTTACGCAGAATTGTCGAACGTTTTGAAACCACTAACACTCACAGGCACTAATGGTGAGGTTGTATCTAGCCGATGAAGCCCAGGCTAGAAAAACTGTTTTGAGATCAGAATTGACTTAATAGCAACGTTTGCACAATGCGTTCTTATAACGGCATCGCAACTGAAATTGTTTCTGAAAATACCAAAAACTAGTGCCATAGATATCTATTATAATCGTTTGCATTTTTAACCTTTGACGTTTTGCCACGTCTCCACGACCTGCTGAGCTTCTACGAACAGCAGTGCCTGCAAGTACCTGGGGTTCGGAAGGGATGCAGGGGGCAGCCTTCTGTATTGTGAACATTTCAGCAAAAAAAGTTGTTTTCTTAGTTTCAAGAAGGAAAAACCAAATTTCACGACTTTTGGACCCCCTAGAAAAATTATTGTGAACACCCCCTAGTGATCCCCTGGAAAAAATCCTTCCGACACCTTGAACGCTGCTTGATTAGGTTTTGAAATTTTGAAAAAGATTTTCGACAAAAATTGCATGATAATGCGTATAGTAAAAATATTTCTGCTACAAATATACTGCATTTTGCGTCACGTCGAAAAACGACAACATTCCGAATAGCAACACATGGCTTTGCTGTATGGTCCATCCTGGCCGACGTACTGCAATCACACCATAAAGATTCGTGAAAGGTTACCCTATAAAAACCTGACCTCACCTTATTTCCTTCACATTAGGGCTGCCATGCGTTTGGAATTTCTCGGACGTGTCCGGAATTTTGGTGTTAATATTTGTGTCCGGAAGCAATTAAAACAAGTGCAATGTTCAGAATTTTGATAGTTAGTAAATTACGTTCAACTTGAAACAGTGTGCATGTACTGTGAAGATGGGAACTTCAACTCATTCGTCTTTGGTTGCTTCCAGCGTCTACAACTATTGTCTGAATTAGACCTCGCCCTTGCCGTGTATCACTTGTTTGTTGTTGCGAAAGTAGTCATCGTCAGAAATTTTGCCTTTTCAGATATGGTAACCCTACTCTACATACTCCTTCAGGTTATTAGATTTCCTTCGTTTACGATAATCATGTGATCCAATACTGAAACTTCCAATAGCATTAGTCTCACCAAATGCGTTTTGATCAGAAAAAAAGATGAAAGCAAGGCGTTCAGCCAAACGAATTTTTGAGAAATGCGAAGGGACTTGTGCCATCGTTTTGACATCATCTTGGACTAGGGTGAGGGCAGCAAATGCTTGATCCTTGATTTTTACAGGAAAAGGCATGAACTGGAACTTGAACGACCAGTTATTGAGAGTTTCATTTCCAGAGTTTCATTTGAAATTGCACAATTAGCAATCGAAATGCAAGATCTGCAGTACGAAACAAACCACTCAACACGCGAAGGTAGCGATTCTTCACATGTTTTGTTCTTCATTAATCAGAACTTTAAGAGAGTGAGACACGTTCTGTAACAGTCGCTGAAGGTTTATAAACATATGCAGTTTTTCTGTAGTAAAATGATGCAATATGTGCTGCATAACTAACTGAGAAACAATGTAATAATAGTTGGTATTATGCTGATGTATTTCACTTATACCGCTGTGGTTTTCAGACTAAATCTTTGTGATGTGATTGATTTCAAATATTTCAAAACATATGGGAGCAGAAATGAATATTTCACACCTTTTTGCTGGAAAATTCTCAAATATAAATAAGCCAGCTTGGTTGGTCGCTTTGATCCACAAATTTTTGTGTAAACCTATTTGTGTTGTATTTTTGCTTCATGAAACAGGAGAAGCTCATTTGAAAAGTGAATTATTGCAGTACTGAAAGCATTGTTGCGACAACCTTTAGGTGGATTAAAATATTTGTGCATCTCATACCTAAGCTTGCTCCCCAATGTTTGAGCAAAAATGATTTGCTACGTTTTTGTTTAAATGACCACTTCCGGGTCAACGCCTTAACACGTGACGTAGATAAGTTCGGTTTTAATTTTCATCAAAGCAACGATACCTCTGTTCAGTGATTCACTTGATTCAGGCTGACGTAGTGCTTAGATCCAGTTAATGTTTAACAACCATCACGTGCTTCGAAGGCAACGCCTCTATTGAGTGCCAGTCCATGAGGAGGCGCAAGTTTTTAGTTTTGAAAAAAGAGGTCGACAAGCATATTCTGAGCAACTGCATGTTGCATAGAGCAAAGTTACGCGTTTTTCAAAGTTTTCCAAAGCTCTTTCGCCAACCGTGTTGTTCCTCTAACATACAAAATCACACGAAATGTGAGCTATGTTGCCCGTAAATCATGAATGATGTTTGGTGTAGAAAGAATTAATGGAAAGTGCCCTTGTTGCCAAGTATCACGCCATGAATTCTGAGAAATAAACCCACTTTCTGCGAAATAACTGAACCAAATCTGGATGATACCCAGTGCGATTTTCATCTCCTGCACATTTTCGTGAAATCTTGGAAGCATGCCAAAGACGTCTACACATGTTTTGTCGACCTCAAGAAACTATATGACAGGGTTCCTTGTGAAAACGTTGGTGAGCGTTGCGGTATTACAGTACCACGTTGACGGCAGCCTGCTACTGGCAAGCAAGCCGCTGTATTCCTGCTCAGACGTTTGTGTCCGTTTCTGCGGAGTTGAATCACAACCGTTCTCAATAATTGTAGCACTCCGACAAGAGTGTGTGCTGTTGCCACTCCACTTCGTATTCTACATGAATGGAGGCGGTGTGAGGCAGTCACACCAGGAGTCGACGAGGGTGTCACTGCTGGGAACTGCAAAACCAATCGTGTATTTTTGGCAGACGATTTGGTATTGCTTGCATTCCAGAGTTGTAAACGAGCCTCATTTTGAAGCCAGCCCAAACCAGGCTTGAGCCCGACATTTATTTTTGAAGGCCGATTTAGGTCCGAAAGCCAAATTTACCGTGTGAGTCAAAATATGCGCAATTTCGGGTATTGGTGGCGTAGCAAAGTCATTATGAGTAAATAATTTAATATTAAAATTTTGTTATTAAAAATTTAATCAACTCGATTGCTTCAACAGCGAAATTGGCGACAAAGGTTTTCGTCGTTGCAAAAAAAGTTTGTATGTAGGCCCGAAACATTTTGACAAACGTAAGCCCGAACCTGACCCTAAGCCCGACCCGACCAGAAAATCCCGGCCCAGCATACAAGTCTGTTGCATTCTCTGAACAAGGTCTCCAATATGCATTTGATCGGTAGCAGCTGCGTGCCACCAAGCGGGAACAAAATAAGCACTAAAAACACCGAGGTATTGTGTCTCTCCATAAACCCAAGACATTAAATGCTGCTGCAGGTGAGCGGTAATGCACGGCAGTTGGTAAAAAAGTTCAAGTACCTTCGACTGTATTCAGAGTGACGAAAGGCTGAGCAAGGAGATTGATACACGGGTTGGTCAAGCAAACGCAGTTTTGCGTTAACTTGATCGTTCTGTGGTCACAAAACGAGAACTTTCAAACACCACAAAGCTGTCAGTTTTCACATCGGTCTTTTCTCCAATCCTAAGCTATGGTCATGAATCTCGGGCAAGAGATGAAAGATTGCTATCTCATAACAAGCGGCAGAGATGGTATTTTTGCGAAGAATTCACGGATGTGACAATTCTTAACAAAGCGCGCAGTTGTGAATTTCGTGAAACCTGAATGTCGAACCACTTCTAATAGAGTGGTTCCAGCTAGGATGGTTGGGTCACGTGACCACAATGCTCCAGGAAAGATTGACGAGGCAAGCCCTGTTGGCTTACAAGCAGGACGAATTGCGAAAGGCAGACTTGGGATGAGATTACGTTTGGAAAGTATAATTCCTTTTTACATTGTTGGTAAAGCAGATAAGTAAGTGAAAACCTGTTCTTAAACGCAGTTCTTAGTAAAGTGTCACTGTTCCTCTTACAAACTTTCAAGATAAACGATTGTTTCATTATTATAGGTCAATATTTTTAGCGACGGTTTGAAGATTTTGCTGTCATCATAAAGTTTCTACGCTTATAGTCACAAGACTAAAAAAGAATGAAATCATCGCCACAGGCTCGTGAGGTTGTTAAAATGTACCAGGTACATCTCCAAGTAATTATTAACATTTCCTAGCACACTGTCACGCATGCACGTTTGTGTCAACTTTTATGTACGTAGAACATTAGCGTTATGCGTGATCTCAGTGGGAGGTATTTGCGTCGCGTTGGTTACACAGAGTCTCGTGACTTTTACGTAAGAAGACAAAGAGAACCTTTGCTTCGTTGCTAAGGACATCCTGAATCGTTTTTACTGTTGTCAAGAAGCAGGCTAAACTGATTTCGAATAAATCGTCTTTAAAAGCGAAGTACAAATTTGATGGTATTTTTGCATGTAGGCTACTCTTATTATTCAATAGAAAAACAAATTATTTACCTATTTTACCTTTTCGGCGCCTGTAATGTTGCCTTTCAAATTGTCAGAACAGATTAAGTTTGTTTAGTTGTTCTTTTTGTACATTAGTTAGCATGTAATTACTTAAATATGCACAAAGTAGCAAATCCCCAACTGAGGATTTTGAATGTGTCTGCTGACTGTAAAAAGATACCATCCCAAACTTATTTAATATGCTATATAAAAACGCAAAGTACACCCAGAAAGTTGTAGAGACAATAGTTAGCATTTTGGTTGCTAATAATGCCACATCACTTGGCGAGCAATACTAGGACGTTCTCAAATTTTAATTGACCGAAAAACGTATCAAATTTCAAATTTTAATTGACCGAAAAACGTATCAAATTTCAAATTTTAATTGACCGCAAAACGTACAATATCTCACCTCTGAGGGACTCAAGATAAGAATCCCAAACTTATAGAAATCAAACTATGTACTGAAAACCACATGGACAGTGCAATATTACATCGTTCTTGCTTTATTTATTGTTTATCACGACATTTAGGATCTTTTCAAATTATCCACGGTTGTTGTTTGGATTCCACGCTTGATTTTGCTGACAGATTCTAATGCCAATCACTTAAAATCTACAAAGTTTTATTAAGTAAACATCTAAGTCAATTTGTAGATTTATTCTTACATGATTTGCGTAAAAGATTTGAATTGCAATAGTACATAGTTTTGTGCGTTTCAGGTTAGTCGTCAAAACTCCTCAGACCCGGTTGAAACGCTATCGGCGATTCTTTGGAAATGATGCATGTGATACTTTTTGTCGAAGCACGAAGGGAAAGGTGAGGAAACCGAAAAAAATGAGTTTATAAATAAAAACTGCAAAGGTCTACCCCATAAATGCTTTCAAAAAACCCTGATTAATTTTATTTGAATAAGATTTGAGGACTGAGGATGCGTCGTGTTGCGTAAAATCGATTTCCTATTAAATAGATTTGCGACTGTATTCAACTCCGTCGCCTTGGTGGAAGCGAGTTACTTGAGAACTGGTGTAACCAACGAAACTGGCTAGCCCTTCACAGTATTGAGGCGCCTGATTTTGCATCATAGTTTTGAGTTCTGGTTTTGCATCAGAAAATTAGCTAATTGTACCAGTTCATACCTTCTGCCTGTTGGTATTTGTCTTTTGCCTGTTGGTAATTGCAGGCCGTTAAGATACAGTTTTCATGAAAAGATGTAACGAAAATGAACATTTCCAAAACTTTTTTTTTATATCTTCAGAGTGATTTCGCTTTGCATTATTATTTTATGGTGACCTCGTTACCTTCTTTGAAACATGAAAATATTTGTGAAAGTTTGGAATGCTTCCTGTTTTGCATTGTTTAGTGGGTTATGCGACTGAAAATTAAGCTCAAATGATTACTGCTGAATGCCGGCAAGCGTTCAACGGAATTGGTTCTAAACATCCTTTAGTGCGTTCCATACTATCTAGGATGGCAGTAAAACGGCATATGCCACCTTGACACAGGATAAACATAAACCGTTATCAAAAAACACATAAAATGCTAATGTTTAACCAATAGTGCAAACAAGGCTACGTGTGTTTTGTGAGCGTCTCATGCTGTAGATCGTTTACGAAGGTTGTTGCGATAGGATGCAATTATATCACAAATAGCAACGGTCGTAATGAGTAAACTTGCCTAAAAAGGTTATAAGTCATTCCACTCTTCCCTTAAGCGCATTTGGCAGCAGTCAGATAAGATGCAACTTCGCTATCTTGTCAGGTTTTTACAGTTGTCCTCGAAAAACAGAAAGCAGTTATTATAAGATTTTAGACAAAATATGAAAAGCTGTGGGTGACGGATCTACAGAGACAAACCTGACTTTGACAGAAAAACATGGTTACATGTGCGAACAATGCTGGAATTTAGCATTAAATTATCTTCATTTGCTCTCCATTGTTCAGAGCAAAACATGTGAGGCATTGAAGCTTATTCGTTGCAAGTTCGGATTGGGTCTTCCATAACTTTGCTTTGCGTCACCTTTCAGTTTGAATGAAAAAGTGTAAGGTTTTTAAAACTAACTTAAATTAAATTTGTTCATCCGTCAATCGAAAGAAATGTCTTCAAACTTGTAGTGAAATGTATGACAGGGAAAAATTACAGCGCTTGCGATACGCATGTAAAGACAAAAATGGCAATGTGCATTTAATGAGCATGTTCATTTTGTGCTTAGAACCCCTCAAAATACTTTGACATAAAAACTTCTGCAGAATAAAAGATGAAAAAGTGGCGTGTTAGGAAAGGTGTTTGCGATTTCTGTGACCAGCATTCTATCCATATTTCAGACTATTGTTTTGCTTGATTTTCTTCTGATTATTTATTAACGAAAATGTGCTTTTCCATTGCCAAGTACCTTCTGTTTGCTTTTAACTTCATATTCTGGGTAAGTAAAGCAAGAAAATGAAATATCTGTGTCTTACGACTATATATGAATCTACAATGAGTGTTTACAATTAAGTGTAGCATTTGAATGAAAAAAAACAATTTTACCGATTGTAATTTCATTGCACACACAAAATGTTTGAGTTGATACTTCTACTTTGCGACATCTCTGTATGTGTGGCTGGCCTAGATTTAGACAAAGTTCTCGCCTACTTGTCAACAGTAAGCACAAATCTTTAACTACGCCTCGCCTGCAAGATTGAAAACACGTAACGTAGTTTCTATCATCACAAAAAAAACTACATTTTCTTTGCAGAAACAAAGATTTCCAACTTTGAATAATATAAAAAATTATATTAATTTTCAGAAATAAAGTAAGCAAAAAGTCACAAACTTATTGACTGTACGTTCTTCACTTTTGTCTGTTTGTTACGCATGTGGCACTGAACTTAGTGACAGTAAATGAAAAATAATGCATGAACATGTTCTGGGCGTTGATGTGTTATTGGAAGAGAAGAAAATAAGTTCAATTTTCGCGTGGAGAAGAAAATAAGTTCAATTTTCAAAGATTGTGTGAAACGTACTTCAAAACTTTGTCAAAAGCAACTGGAATGAGGAAATTGAATACATTATTTACTTACGCTTGCGCTAGTCTTAATCATGAATATTATATTCTTCAAAACCTGTTCAATCAAGCGCTTCACAAGGGAACGCAAAAGCAAATTATTTCGCCAAAACATAAGGGAAGCTAACCAGGAAGGAAAATGTCCGCTTCATCAATCCTAACGCGCTCCTTTAGACCTACGGGTTAATCTTACTCCAATAATAAAATGTAATCCAATAATTTTACAGTTAGCAGGATGTGCTGTTCTTGGGGTTGGAATCTGGATGCAAGTTGATCCCAATTTTCAACAGTCGTTGTCTGCAGCAGGGATAGAGTATGCTTTGGCAGGTTTGTACTCAACACACGTTATACGTTGAGCGTGACGTTTTTGTAAATTCTTGAATGCACGTATTTGTTGCAAAACGCATAAACTTTCAGCTGATATTACGAAAGTTTACTACATTTTGAGGTGGGTTTTCTTTTTGATCTGCAGTAGTTCAAGGCATGCCATTTCGGGACATAAATACCTCACATGAAATTCGTTCTGATATCAAATCATTACCTCTTTGCTTAAAGAAGTAGTTTTTCTGGAAAGTTGAACATTATTACTCTTTGCAGGACCCATCGTCTTCATCGTGGTCGGATGCATTATGATCATATTCGGTTTCTTCGGATGCTGTGGGGCGATCAAAGAAAGCACATGTCTGCTGACGACGGTGAATCACGATTTCATTTTTATAATAACAAAGTATCACAAAACGACCATCTCTTCGTGTCATAGCATGTACGCAAGCAAGACCTATTTACGTAGGTTTTACTTGGATAAGATGAATCAACAGGCATTTGAACATAAAGCACAGTGCAAAAGGCATAATATCGGTAAGTCAACCGGTCAAACCACGTACGCCAGTAAAGACATACGCAAAATTGACTCAGCACGTACTGCTACTAAGACGGGGCCAAAACCAGAAATGTTAGGAACGGCGGAACGGGATTTCACAGCCAGTCAGTCAAAGCCACAGGCATAGGCTCTGATAGCTCGCTATTTCCCCCATGAAAAATGCAACTAACGACAGGCCACAACATCTTATCGATCTACAGCAGCATCTCCCTACTGCGGTGGGGGAGATCTTTCAGGAAGGTCTCGAAGCATTTCGAAGCGTTGCGATTTCTGGTTATTTGACAAAACCGAACCGAAATGTAATTGATTTTATATGGGTTAGAGTGGCAAATCAGAATTAGAAATCTGCCCATTATTAATATGTCGTTCCTTTATCATGAGTCAATTACTTTCGTTATTTGTTTTTCTGCAATTATCATATTTATTCACAAAATATAGTCGGTGAAGGAGATTCGCAAGTTAAAAATTTTGGGAGGTACTGAGGGGCAAGTCTCTTAGGAGCAGGAGGCGCCTTCGACTACTCCTGTTCATTGCTCCTCGGATGATTGCTGACGTCATCGCGTGCGTTCAAGCAATCATCGTTACTGCTGACGTCATAAGCACAAGTCACTGGATCGTTTCTTGCACCACTGACGCTCTTTGTTATTGCTTGTTGTAGAGTAAACCTATGTTGCTGTTCTAAATGAAATTCCAAACGAATTTCCATACTTCCGTCCGACTGCCCATGCTCAGCTTTTAAATCAGGATCATAAACGCCCAGACCTACTGTTGCAATGTTTCGTAAAAGCATTATGATTTATCCGCCGGAGGGGAATCGGATTTGAATGTAGTTGGGTGTAACGTGCACATGTTCCATCTTGTTTAAGCGAACAACAGGGTCATACTTCGAAGAACAACAATGTATTTTCAGAAAAATAGGTCCAGACGAACTCAGTAACGTTTGAATCAAAATATCGAATGTTGATCGATGTTTGAAGTTGGTCATTTCTTAAACTCATGAGTTTTTCAATATGTTTTCCAGATAGCTATTGTAAGAAAGTGTGTTTCTATGAACAGTTTTAAAGCATTGCCGTTTTGGAACTCTTTAACCTGCTGTCGTATTAAACGCGTATCAAATATTCGGGGCTACGATGGTAAAATGCGAATTAATGCAAGTTTCATTTGAAGCTAAGCGTTTTTTCCTTTGGTAAGCTTAACAATCAGTTCTGACATCTGAAGAAGAAACACAAGCGATGTGAACTTACATCACCACAACAAAGGAATAAACTTCAATGCTAAAGCCTCTGCTAAATTGCCTCAAGCAGAGTTTTAAATTATTTTTCTTTAAATTATTTTTTCAGTATTCCGTTCTCCTGTTCATCGTCTTCTGTGTGGAGCTAGGTATTGGAATTTGGGCGCTGGTGGAGTACGACTCGGTAAACAAACACGTTTTCAAGTTTCAAAGTGTTAAAACTGTTTTAAATTAATTGAAGAGCTTTAATCAGACGCAAAGTCTGATATACATCTTTAAGATAGGTTTGATGAATTCACTAAAACCTGCATACTGTGCTGTGGGAAGGAGTTTGCATTGACAGCAATTTGCATTATGATCAGGTAAATTAGAAAATATGTTTTGCTTGCTTGCAAGCACACTTTGAAAATGTATCTGCATTTGTGACATACTGAAAGCTTATTTGGAAAGAACGCTCAAGGTAAAACTTTATCATTTCAAGGGAATCCAACAGCAAATAAAATTTTGTTAAGCCCTACCGGGTGAAAATGTACACTTGGTCAAAATGTTTCGCTTGAAACGAACAGACATGGGTTGTCGAGTGGTGTTGTGACGTCTTGCGCTAGCAGGTAGTACGCGAGTCGTAGCTTACAGACATAAAGTGAAAAAGCTACTTTTTCCGTTCTTCATTTCGTTGCAATTATTTGCAAACTTGCTGCATGTATTTTTCCCAGTGAGTTCTTCTCCAAAACATATGAGGCTGTCTGAAGGAAACTGCAGCGGTGCTGCAAAGAAAACGTATCTCTCAAAACAACTATTGTTTCCGTTTGCTTGAAAGCAATTCAACTGTCTGCCAGTGTTTATTTACGGTAGTAGCTGTATTCTTGATTAAAAATCCGACTCCGATCATGCAGTTACTTTTTCATACAAGTATTTCCGCAGTTGTTTTACTACAGTGTTTGAGTAGAAAGGGACACTATGATGCTTCTTTCCCACATTTATTTGATTGTATGATGTTTACGGCATCACAGGCCTTCACCCAATTTGTTTCTAACGCTTCTATGAAGAGAAAGAGGCAAACTACGCTATAGAAATCAAGGAAATTCCCAAATTACCGGCAACATAAATGAATACAAAAAAAACAAATTCACTCAAACTCTTTTTTCAACACTGCAGACAATTTCCTGAATGCCAATTGTGAAGTTCAGCTCCAATGAAATCACAGTAGTTGCGCACACACTATCGCAGCACACATATGTTCTCTGAACACACCACCGCAGCACACACCTGTGCTCTGAACACACTACCTCTGAACACACTATTTCTACCAATAACGATTACACCAGCGTCCTTGTAACAAGGTTTTTCTGAAAAAAAACTGAAATGGAACTGCAGGTATAAACAAAGTAAAAATTGGTGCATTGGTTGCTATATGATCGGCTGCATAGTGAACAACGATAGCATCGCGCTGATTGGATTCCATTGTTGATTCATAAAATGCAGCATTTTGCATTGATGTGTGAAGGAACGTAAGACAAAGTAAATTAGATATAAGTTTTATATAAACTAAAACCACGATTTTGAAAGTAATTTCATTCACACAGATTGACCAAGCGGTTCTGGACGGATTGTTTTTGACGTATCCGGACGATTTGAATCAAGATGACGTGGACAGACCCATCTATGCTACTCAACAAAACGTAAGTGGCTCAAGTTGAATGAAAAATTTTGCTCTTTTGTTTGATTGCGAATTTATTTAAGTCTTCCTACTGATATTAGACGGCACTTCATACAAACATTGATAGTCACGTCATCGTTGAAACATTTATAACAATTGGTGGGAATTAAAGTTAGGCACAGCTGACTATCATATATGGAACTATTCGCAGATAGTATAGTAGAAAGACAAATGCATTTGACTGTCAGCTTTATCTGCACACATTTACAGGTTCGTTTGTGCAGTGCTACAAATGTTGAAGATTCAAATGTAGGTGCCAGAAGCAGAGGATTTGATTAAAATTCAAACCAAAATGAAATTCATCACTTTCCTATGTTTACGTAGCTGACGGCATAAAAGATACTATAAGATCTTTGTATTTTCAAAGGATTAATTTTTGAAGCAGAAATTGTACCTCAGCGTTGGTTTTTGTGTCTATAAAATAAAAACACAGCTAACTTTTTTTTTGCTGTTTTAAGGTAAGCAGACGAAATTCGTCTCCTATATTCTCAAAAACAGATTCTTAAACGCAGAGATACAACAAATGCATCCCATCAAGGCACATGTTTAAAATACAACCTTCTTTCCTTCTTTTCAGCTTCACTGCTGTGGAAAGAACGATACTTGTCGCGATTGGGAGGGTGGCAAGTTTTATGGATGCGGCTGCGACATAAATGACGAACACTGCATAAAAGTACCTGGCGGCTGTGAGGATATGGAATCAGGCAACTCGGGGATTTATGATCAGGTGAATAACAGGGTTGGTTGTTTAACAAAGATGTTCGTTTTAATAACGTTAAACAACAAGGACTTTTGTACCGAACTGTAAAACGTATCAATTTCGATTCGTTACTCTCCCACTTACCAATCCATGAAAAGTATTAATCAAATTCTGTGCAAAAGTTTGTGTTTGTTCACAGTAAAAAACACCATCAAGTATCAACACACGGTTTTGAAGAATATGTCCTGTCCTTAGAAATGCTATCAACTCATATAAACAGCTTATAGGTCTTTTTACTCTTTATTTCAAATTGTTGGGGCGGTAATCTTTACAACAAAAGTAAGTATTTGAAATCGAGAAAGCAGATTTTATTGACAGTTGGCTCGATTTTCGCATTTTTGCTAGGGAGATGCCAGATTATTAAGATTGCGGGAAATAAGTGACTTACTGGTTTTATCAAAACTATCTTAATTTTGCACTGTTGCTTAGTTGATCTGATTAGAAAACTGCACTTTCGAGTTTGTCAAAGTTGTTTTGCAGCCAGTCCAATCGTTGACTCTGCATTTCATCGTTCGAGAGAGACCAACACAGGGCCGTCGTCAGCTGGGTAGCCAATGTTGCCCGGCCACCCCATTTTGATGTTTTGCCCCCCGGTTGCTGCATACATCCAATATTGTATATAAAAAATGTGCCTCCCTTGTGGTTTTTGTCCCCCCCTGCTGCAAAATCCCCGCGACGGTTCTGGGCCAATACAACATGGGGTCGGGATTAATTGATGTAATAAAGAGTGAATGCAGTGTTAGCTTTACTTTCCTTTCTGTTACAATAAATGAAATTAACAGATTGTGTGAGGTTATGAATTTCTAAGCCGACTAGGTTGCCCTAATCAGATTCTATTCAAATAAAACTGCATATGCTTGTGCATATTTCAGTTGGTCCTATGTTTTGTTTTGAAAAGATTACATTTAAAGCCCACAGATTTTGAGTAGAAACTTTTTGAGTGTCCACAGAACTATTTCAGTAACGTTTTCACTTTTGCAATTGGTAAGCAGTTATTTTGTTCTCAATGTATCTGTTGCGTATTTCAACAGTCCTGCTCAACGGCAATTACCAATTTTGTTGAAAACAACATGATCATCATTGGGGCTGTTGGTCTGGCGATTGCAGTTGCTGAGGTTAGTAGTGGTTGTTTTGAAAATAAGAAACTACAATTTTGTATAGTGAACTGTTGTTTATTTAAGTTGAAAAGTGTATTATACTGGTTTTGTCCATAACGCCAGATTATACTTGCAAAAAAATTAAATTTTTGAGTAGCATTTCTGTTTATAAAAAAAACTACATTTTATTATATTACACTGCTTTATAATTCAGAAGCTTATGCCAAAAATTATGTGAATTTACTTTTTCTTGATTTGCTCAAAAATACGTTTTGCTTCTCTTCCATTTCTTATCTTGTATTGTACAAGTTTTTATATCAGATTTGTAATGGTTTAGTTTCGCTTTGTTAGACAGTTTTTATTGTTAAAAGTTTAAAGGTTTCTCAACACTGCTTCAACCTACATATCTAAAAATATGTCATGCACTTAAAGGGGAATTTTCATTTTCAGGGCCCTGGGCTATTTTAAATTGGGGTCCTTCTGGAAGGTTTGTGACGACTCATGCCATACAAATTAGCACTACACGTGCTCGTTACATTCACTGAACAAATTATTCCACTTCATAAACATAATACTTTATTCTGAATTCCCTCGATATCAGGAACAAAAACAGTCACAAGGAAACTAACGAAAAAGGCAGCGGTGAAGTTATCTGACCACACTCACATTACATGTTTATTGAGTACCTCACTGGCCTCGTGTAATCAGAAAAATGGAGTCTGTCGTTTTGTTCCACACATCATACGTGAGAATAACCAATTCTCAACGCCATAGAAAGAGAATGCTCATCGTCATTCACTTCAATCTTTCGCGCACATTCTTCTATAGAGATCTTTTGGTAGCGGCGAAGTAAAAGAAGGTGTGTTGAACCAAAACAAAAATACAAATATAGTTGTATACAGAAATGCCGGAAATTGTTCTTACTCCCGAAATGTTTGGGATCCCCCGAAATCAGAGGCCCTAGGCTTGAGTCTTTTTAGCCTCATGGTAATTCCGCGCCTGTATGCACTTTTATTATTGGTAAGACAATGACAGAAGAGTAAATTCCGTGTTGTTCTTTCTCGACATATGTAAATATTTTCAAGTTTTGACTTTCGGTAATTAGCTGAAACATATGTTCCAGCGTTGTTTTTGAAAAATACGTTTGCTGCAGTAAGCATTTATTAATTCCTGGTGTACGGACTGCAGGTGGCACTGATATAATAATACGAACCGTTTTTTAGACTCACATTTGCTGCTGCGTTTCAGATACTTGGCATAATCGTCTCATGCTGCTTATGTCAGTCCATTAAAAAGGAGAAAAAAGGACATCACGCTTAGAACTTGAAGGCCAATTTCAAAGCTTGGAGAAGACAATTTGGGATTCTCAGACTTCACAACTGCATTCGGTTGTGCAATATGTCCGGACTTGAACGGGTCCAAACTTTATGATTGTAGCAAACTGTTTTTACGATTTTGATAAATGATGATTTTTCTTTGAAAAAAGTAAAACACGGCAAGATTGTTTTTGAAAAAAAAAAGAAACAAAGAAATGTTATCAGAAACCCGGACATAAAATGCTTGGTGACATCTGGCATTTTCCGTTTGTGGAAAAGAACCAGGTTGTGCAGATATAACGTTTATTAACGAGCTACTTTGATGGGAAAGTTTTTGATTTTAGCTTCGTTTCTGAGCTGTACAACTTGTCGAAAAGATGACGTTTTTGCTTTCTTCTTGGTTCCGAATGTCAAATTTTGTCCTTTAAATTTCAAAGAAACATCTGAATTAACAAGTAATTTCATTTATAGTTGCTTAGATGGATGTGGTTGAAACGAAAGCAATTTGCTTACAGTCTTTCGTGTCATTTGTTATCCACTAAACTACCTCTATCGGAATCGTTCATATCGTAAAGTTGTACTTTACAAATATGTTGGTTCATTCACTAAATAAGGATGAACTGCACAGTTTCGTTTTAATTTAGAACAAGGGAATTTGAAAAGGGACTTAAAATTTCACAGTCAGTTTCCAAAAGAAGCATTAACTGAAGTTACAAATATATTTCTGTAATTAAGTTGTTAAATACGTGATTGTATAAAATTGAATGCAAAAAAGCTTTGAAGCACAGTTACATAATGTTTGTTTTTATGATGTTGTTATTAATTAAACGTACAAACGAGGTAGTTATGGAGGCGTTTTGAAGTCGAACTTGATACAGCGTTCATAGATTATTTCCTCAATAACTAAGTTTCTTTAAATAAAATTTTTGATGTAACATACTTCCATTTATGAGTGGTCTGTTCATTTTTGCACAATCGCGCAAGTAAAAACCAATCGCGATGCCAAAGATTGTGGACTGCTTTTATTGATGGCATAAATTGGAACGATTTTGGAATTCTTGCATCCGAAGGATCTGCACTTATGAACAGACTAAAGTAAAGCATTCTTGACCTGACTACAAGTTATTTCGTTTGAAGACATTTTTGAAAACATTATTAAGGTCTCCAAATTTCATAGGTTTATTCTATTAGTTAACGCTCCACGTTGGATCTATTTTTTCGGGCCTTTGCAATATTATAACGTGTTTTTTACAAACCGCCTGAACCACTATTGTTGAGCAGCTGGGACACACTATAATATACTTCATGTCATGGAGTTGTAGCCAATCGCAAGTTAATGTTGTTTCGAGAACTGTTAGTCTCTCTAGTTCCATATTATATCTTAATTGCCGACTCATGATAGTTTAACAAAAAACAATATGCAGTTGAGAAATTATATGGAGTGAAAGTACTACCTAACTGCGTAAATTTACGTTTTACTTTCAAATGTAAAAAATAGTTGTAGCAACGCCCCAACGACACACCATTACATCACCTGACACTTAGGCAATGACGACGAACATTTCGTGGCACATTTCATGACATTTCTTAAGTTTCATGGGGATATTTTCAAGAAGTGCCACAAGCTATAGCCTAGTCCAGTGTGGTCTAACTGCTGGGCGGCGGGCCGCATGCGGCCTGCTGTGGTGTGTTAACGCTTTATCAGCGGTTATCAGCGGCCCACAGCGTTCAGAAATACCCACAGGGTTATCAGCGGCCCACAGCGTTGACCCGCCACAGCGTTATCAGTGGTCCGCGGAAGCAGTCAGGAAATATCTTCAAATCCAAACGTTTTTTAAAAGCGTGTGAGGTTACATTTGTCTCACTGAATTGCTTGCGCTGGACAAAGTGCATTAATTGCACAAGAACAATGAAAAATGTGAATAATACCTTTCCTGTGTATCATTATTGTTTTTGTTTCATTTATTTACTTCTGATAAAATTAGAAGGCAGACCTTCCGCTAAGCCTCCGCTGGAGCACCTTACTGGATAACGTCTGTGTTTTTTGTTGCCCCGGATTTCGTTGTCTTGAAGAGTACATCTGGCCAGTACCGTCGCCAGAAAGTCATCAATAGGGAGGCTTTGGGTTCGTGCAGGAGGGGCTTGACATTCAAATTTGATAAAATTCCACTAATATACAGTGTTTCATATTTCAATTTGGGGATACTTGGAGCTTTTTTGGGGGGGACTAAGTCCACCAAAACCCCCGTAACGACGGGAATGCATCTGGCGCAATGAACTCAGTACCGCCAAATAAATCTGTCTGTCTATCCGTTAAACGCGTCCTTCTCAAAGTGGCTCCCGAGCCAAATTAAATGCCCATCAATGCAAACAGATGATTTTAATTAGAACAAGCATAACTTCTTTTAATAAAAATGTACAATAGTAACGGTTTTAGAGACTGCAGATAGCTTCTGGAAATTAGTCAGCAAAGATAGATTTCCCAAACTGAAAGATTTCGTACTAAAAATGCATTCGACATTTGGGAACACATACACCTTTTTCAGTTTTGGAACTTGTGAATCTGTTCTTTTGCAGTCTGAATCATTTCGTTGGAAGTGGTCCGTAAGTAGCCACGTTTTTGTAAAATATCTCGTAAGTCAAAAGTAGTTGGCCCACGCTGGCCTTGTCATTGGGTGGGCTTATCAACATTAAATTTTGGAGATTGAAGTGAATAACTCTGCAAAGGTAACGTTGTTCTGTTTCAGTAAAACGGCTGTTTTTCTATGTGATGTAATGATGTTGGAAAATTCCGTTCTTGAAAGCGAGATGGCGCAGCAAGTGTGTGTTCGTAGATAACTTAGAGTTCAGATTGTGTTATAGGCTTTAACTGCAAGTAGAGTGAATCCGAACCAGCCGATAGGCAAAGCGGTTTCGTAAAAGTCTCCTTTCTTCTACGGCAGTGGTTCTCAACCTTTTGAAGCCACGGACTATTTTCGAACCAGTATAAATCTTTGCGGACTCAAGATAGACTAAGTCTACGAGAATGATACAAACACTATTTTTAGGAAATTTCTGTTCATCGCCCACATTCACAAATTTCAATGAGAACCTTGTCTCTGAGTTTGTTTCACCAGTTTGTCGAAATAAGGGCTTGTGGTCTTCAACGCACATCACCTGATGTCGTCT
>Ga0210059_1001817_pt1 | contig 32634 bp, 17 predicted proteins | sample Ectturendosymbi2_FD_188042 | JGI IMG/M metagenome (GOLD analysis project Ga0210059, IMG submission 188042) | Ecteinascidia turbinata endosymbiont from Florida, USA - Sample 2 (SPAdes) (version 2) | ecosystem: Host-associated > Tunicates > Ascidians > Unclassified | place: Key West, Florida... | reverse complement strand
TAGACTAATTAGCTAATTAGATAATTAATTAATTTGTTTATTTTAGATCATAACTTTTGAACCAGAAATGCTAGAAAGTCGATCAAAGGCTCAAAAGACTCGGACTCGAGCCTAGTTTCCAATGAAATCTTCAGCGAAACACTTTGGCCTAGTAGTTGGGCCCTAGGCCAGGCAACATGAGCCAAAATCACCCTAAAACTACTTCACTTATGACGTCAGTCACAAAAAATCCGTACCCCCAAACCAAAAAATTTTTTTTCAAGTGTAATCTACTAGGCTGGCCGATCCGTTTGAGCCCTTGAACAGCTCTCTAGCGCAATCGACGGAGGAGCTAAGGCGTTGGTAAGGCAACCGAAAACTGTTGTTTTAGGCTGAAATCAAAGTACGAATATATCGTACCCCAGTTCTCAAAGTGTTAATTTCATAGTGACTGTGTTTGGAATTGTACGACAAAATCTGGAACTCATTTGTAAGTTTTAAGAAATATTTATTCATTTTAAGCAGTGCCTATGAGAGGGAGTTATGAGAGAGTTACGAGAAGTACGTCGTACCTAGACCCAGTAGGTGCAGGGGCCTAGGAAAGTTAAAGTACACATGATCAGTTTTTTTGTAATTAAGCCTGAAATTATTAGTGTGAGCCCACTGCTAATATAACTATTAATCTACTTGTAAATCTTAGCATGACAACTCATTTTGATCACTATACAAACAAGCCATACAAGTTTCGATGACGGCTGAAGAAAATCAGAGAGCCTAGTGTCAGTCTTCATTCTCCCTGGCATAATTTGTCTCGGAGGCCCTGGTTTTTAGAAACTCATTTGTATGTTAACGTCATAAGTAAGTTTGCTACTGTATGTAGAAGACCAAGCAAAGCAGTGGTGTGGTCTTCAATTAATTGGATCAAAGCAATAGAAGTTCTACGCTTCATCCATGCTGCATGATAAAGAGCACGTCAACCTAGCAATGTAGCAAAATCCGAGTGTCTATTCTGTCGAAGATAAGGTCACAGTGCGTTTTCTGAGTTGCTGCTTACTTGCTGATCGAATCGGACTGTGGGGTGTTAAGTGTGTACAAGTCAATCAACACCAGCACATGTTTGCGGGGCAAAGTCCTTGTGCAAAACCATTTAAATCAAGTGTAGGCAGTGGCAACTCGGCACTTGGGATCAGTCCGAGTCTTCGACTACACTTATTGTGGAACACGAGCTTGCTTGCTTTGCATATTTGTGACACCACCCACTTCACTGATTAATAAGGTTGTTAACTCAGGTTATTTTCGTTGTGCCTTGTCAGTGTTTATATATTTTCGTTTCATATTGAAACTCCGTGTTCATTTTGCAGGTGACATGAATAAAAAAATATTGCTTGTAGTAGCGGTTTTCTCGAATACGTTTGCTCATGCTTTACCAATCCAATGGACGATCCCCACTGGAGAATAATTTCAAACGATCGATAAATTGTCCAGTAACTCGGGCTAAAATGAATGAGCCTAGTATGCAGAGGACTAACTGGTGTTACCATTCATTGCTCTGTGACTTTTGTTACGTAACAATGGACAAGTTCTCGTGAGAACTTCTCATTGATTGTTGTGTAACCAACATCACAGAGCAATGATAATGCCAGCCAAAATGAGAGAAAATGGAAATTTCAGTAACGCAAGCCTCAAACAGTTGCATTCAGTCAGTATAAGTTGCACGATGAGCCCGAGTGATGCTGCTGACCTGCAATCACCCCTGATTGTAGGTATTCAAGTTAGTGTGCTGCAGCTTTTCTGAATAGCCATGATCATCTCTTGTTGAAACGTTAAGCTGCTGAAATTGCCAAGTGTAACTCTTACGAACGTTTGTGGCATAAACGGTCGCAATCGGTGAGCAAAAGGTCAGCCTGGAGTCGCTAAATTTTTTCCTCAGGTTCAAAACCCAGTCGACTCCTTAGGTTCAAAATCCTTCCGACTCCACAGCCCTGGTCTGAGGCAATAAAAAAATATATAATGTTCATCAAACACTCACCTGTTCTTATAATGAGAGAGCACCGATATATTGGCCGATATTTGGGTTTTAACAGTATATTGGTATTAGCTTAATAGGTGTTGACAAAACGCTGTTGTACTCCTCATGCATACAGACAACTTGTGCAAGAAAGCACAACGAATCAAGTCAAGCTTGCAGCAACGTTTTCATAAACAAGCAGACAAGATGAACCATAGAGCATGTGTCGGCTGTCGCATCTGAAACAAAAGCATCAATAATAAGATTAATTAAAAATCATAGCAAAATATTGAAATTGCTGCAATTTGAAATATTTTAACTCATAAACAAACAAACCAAACAGACACACCATCGAACCAAATAATCAGAGCTCATAAATCCTGATTTTTGAAGTTCTTTGAAAAAGGTAAGGTGTAGAATACATCATATTTTTGATAATGAAGCAAAAAACAAGGTTTAAAAATTTTGGAAATGTCAGTTATCAGTATTGGCTATTGGTCCATGAATGGCCGTTATGTCGGTATCGGTCCTTAAAAAGACATCGATCAATCTCTAAATAGTAATTTTCTTGTAATCTGACAAATGTGTCATGTATTTGCAATCTAGTGTTGTTTCACGAACCTAGTGTTTTTTATCATGAAATCTAGTACTTTTCTATAACAACGGAGTGGCAACACTACAGGCAGCTTTGCCACTTTGGTATTTTTGAAACTAGATTTTGAATTTCTGACATTTTTTGAAACACTCGGCTTTTGTTAAAATAAAAAATGTCAAACAAGATTAGGCTTTTTTCAGTTAGAAAGGCTTGATTCTGAAAAAGCATCGTCTGAGAGCAGCATATTGTATTATTCATTGCAAATCTTTTCTGAGATTTCTGAGAACTGGTACTATTTACCCCATTTTTCAGACCATAGGGTGCACTTAAAATCCTTTAATTTTCTCAAAATTGATAAGTTTGTTGTCGTTTTTCTGGCGACTATTTATATTAGTTAACATTTTTCCCACCTATTCAAGTAGGCTTCTAGTGTGACATACAAAGATGAAAACCCAAAACTGACCACTGCTCTATAGGACTGGGTTGCATATTAGATTTGGATGGTTTAGAATCCGGATGATTTAGAATTCCTAAATGCCTGGTTTAGAATTTTTGGATGGATGGTTTAGAATTCCTAAATGCCCATCCTTAACCACGTAAGAAATCAAATCCAATAACCCTAATCCAAGGGCTAAACGTTATGTAACAGGGGTGACCAAACAGTCAGAGACCAAGAGCCACATTTATCACTGTGTTACTGCAATGAACCACATACACATGGGCACGTACATGAACTTCATCCAAATCTTTTTCTCACTCAAATACATACCTTTGCTCAAATTTATTGTAAATATCACACACCAACATGACAATGACAAGACTTTACAAGCCATTATTTGTTATGCACATTATTTAATGGGACTTTTGGTAATTACATAAGAGCTGTTGGCCACCCCTGTTATATAACAACTCAAGAAAACTTGTTTAGAAATTCGACTCCTAATCTGGAGTTTCTGATTTAGTCCAGTCCATTTTGTAATCAAAAACATTTCATGTTGCCAGTGTGCTTTTGTCAGAACAATTTTTGTGTATGTCTGACTTAAGTTTGTTACACTTGACTTCAAAGTTGTGTTGTGTCTTATAAGCTCAAGCTTTGCAATGGACAGTGCCTAAGCACTGTTTCAGGTTTATAAGCTCCCAATGAAACACACAAATTTTGCCAATGTTCTGTTGATTGTACAAACTAATTAATTTTGTGTGAGGATAGCACTATTTTAACTCTGAGACCTGGAAAGTACACAACAGCAAGCCCAATTCTTACAGTCTATAATTTTTCATAACATTTATCGCCAGGTTGGAAATACCAGCCATTATGTGTCAAATCAGTAGGTTTTATGTGAAACAAAACAGAGAGAAGCAAATTAATTTATGCTGAGCTCTAGGAAAGCAATATATACAGTTGTTTAATTCTGTCTCCACAAGAAACTTTAAAGGGTTTTAAATTTTTAAAGTTTTTTGGAAATTACCTAATTTTGATAGATTCTTCAGTCCCACGCATTTGTATTTTTACCAAAACTTTGATTTTTAGAGCAGTCCTTCTGTATGTTTGTTACAAAGTATTAACAACCTCTGTTTTTTTTAGCCATTTAACACGTTCACTGCCAATGTATGAATATATCGTATACCTAGAAATCCTGCATGAGCTGCTATTTTCGCGCCACTTTGCAACTCCATAGATTGCCAGTTGATTGTGCTGGAGAGCTATTCAAGCCTTCAAAAGACTTGGGAAGTCTATAAGTTTGCACTGAAAAAAATTTTAGTTTGGGTTGCGTTTTTTTGTGAGTGACATAAGTAGAGTAGGCTTAGGCTGTTTTGGCCCAAACTGCTAGATGGAAGTATTTTGCTCATGTTTTTTAGTGGAAACTAGGCTAAAATCTGAGTCTTTTGAGCCTTTGATTGACTTTCTAAGGCAGGGATTGGCAACCTTTCCCTAGCCACAGGCCAAAACCAAACTCTGCATGGTATGGCAAGCCATACTGATTTTCCACCAACAATTCTGTTGATTTTGCTGTTTATGATGTTGATAAAACTTTGTGGTAATTTATGGAATTTTATCAGATTAACTTCTGATTTTCACAGTTCATAACAAAATCCCAAAATATGACATGCAGTACATTTATAGCACAGTGCAGTTTCTCATAAGCACTCTAGTTCCTCATAATTATGCAATACAAGAAGTTGCAAGGAGGGCAGATTAATAAAATATGAAACCACTAGGCAGTTACTACAATTTGTGAAGGGGCTGCAAGCCAGATGACTTTGATTCGCAGACTGGATCTGGCCTGCGGGCATAGGTTGCCGACCGCTGTTCTAGGGTTGTGGGTTCAAAAGTTATGACCAAAAAGCCATAAATTTTGCAAACAGCCTAAAATTTAATTTTTTGCTAAATTCATAGGTTTTTGGGCATAAATTTTAAACCCGAACCCTTGGAAGTCAGTCAAAGGCTCAAAACATTCAGATTTTAGCCTAGTTTTCACTAAAACCATGAGTGAACCACAGAACTTGCCGAGTCTTTTGAGCATTTGAACAGCTCTCTAGCGCTTACGGCGCTGGGGTTATGCCCACGCAAAGTCATGTGTGATATGGCTGTTTTCAGTGAACCATTTGATTTAGACCCGCTACAAAGGTGTTAGGTGCTCTTAGGCCAAATTCTACACAAATTCTTTGTCAATAGTTACTTTATTTTGATTGCTTCTTGGCAACATTTCCAGTGATCCCTGTGTCAACTCAGTTTTTCAGAGAACTATTTTGTGTTTAAATCCTTTTAACTTGTCAAAACATGTCAGTGTATTTTTTTGCTTTGCATTTTAATACTGAGTTCATTCAAGTGTTTAAATAGGTCGGTCATATGTGCAAGTTTAGCAATCCAGTGATTATCTTTATATAATTGATGGTTGTTTGGACTTGCTACAAACTGACTTATTTTATGTTGGAGCTAGAAGAGTTTTGCGAGAACTTTGCTCCATGAAAGCCAATGCACAGATGTATGAAATAGCAGTGATTGATGTTCTGATCCCATGTCTTTGCATAGTAACAAAAAAATTAATGAATTCGAGGCTCTTGCTTCAACAAAATTGACAAGGTGGATACAGTTGTTCGTTGTTTTTGACAATTCCTTTGGTAAAATTTTGATCATCAGGGCTTCCCTATGTAAGCAGCAATGAGTGAGTAATTTGAATGGCTGGATTTTGATGTTTTACTAATATGCAGCAAAGCCTTTACCTTCACCCACCACTGCTGAAGCACCACTTGTGCAAATGTTGATGTAGATATTCCAGTGGATATCATGGTCTGTAAAAAATTGTTGGTCGCTCTAAATATTTCCTGGTCAGTAGTTCACTCTGGAAGTTCTTTGCAAAATAAATGCTCTTCTGTTTGATAACATCACCATCGACAAAGCGTACAACACTTAAAAGGTGTGCGTTTTTGTTGATATTGGTTATAAGAGAAAAATTCCCAGATATTTTTAGTTCATTTATTGAAGTGTCAGGTAGGCTATATGCCTGGACATGTAATAAATTCGTCTTTTAATAGTGTCTTTAGAAAAAAAACACTTTCTTGACCTTTTCAACCTCCGTTGCTTCAAGCATGAATCGAACAGTTTCCAGGCAGGCTGGTTACAAGATGTTTTCCGATACTGCGTTGTTTTTTTCTGTCGTGCAATCAATTTTGCGATGTGATAACTTGCTTCTAATGCCGTTTCTGAGATTGTGAAGGATGATTTCATGAAGGTGCTTTTGCTTTTTTATTTTGACTCAGAATTTTCTGAAAGAATTTCTTTTTTGTAGCATAACTGGCATGCTTTGTTTTTAAATGGTGATCAAGTTTACTTGGAACCAGTGCTTGATTTGCTGGTTGCTCTCTACAAATTACACATAATTTTGAAGCCTCGTCGTTACCATAGCAAGTGAAATCCTACCAAGTGTAATCCACACTGTATTTCATCACAAGTTTGCCTTTTTGCAACACTGCAAGTGCTAGTAGCAGGATGCTACTATCTGGTTGTGTTGCTCTCTTCAAGAATTTTCCATTGTTTAGTTTACTGAAGCTTTCAATGATTATCTTAAACATTACAAAAGTATGAATTAGCTTAGTTAACAAAAAGTGAAGCACTGCTGACTGTCCACTAACTTCTGAAAAACTAACCAGTGATGCTTAATGCTAGGCCCACCATGTGGTTGTGAAAACTTTAATTTTGATGTCAAAAATAATGTAAATGCACAGTGGAAGTCTAACTATGATTTGAGTTAAGTTTATTCAGTGGCACACCAAGCATTGGTCTCGCGGCACACCGGTTGCAGAGCACTGCTCTAGCACAATCGGCTGGCAAGATATTGCTAAGAGATGCTACAAACCTGCATTTCACTGAAAACTACCGCCAGCAAAGGTGTTAATGCATATAAAAATCATTGATATGTATGGTATTCAAGCCAAAACATCAATTATCTCAGCTTGAGTTGGTTTTCACTGTTTTACCATTGTCATTCTTTACATAGCTTTGTACAAATGTAACTTGTAGTATACTTATTTTAAACACATGTTAAAAAATGAGCTTTGGTATATTCAAAGTTTAACACTACTGGTGTTGCTATGGAAAAGAAAAATTAAATACAGTCTCTTTTTGACACTCAAAAACATTGTTCATCTATGCCAAGGGTCTCGAACACACGGCCTGTGGATGACATGTAACCGACAAGAGCATTTTGTGTGGCCTGTGATTCCGTATTTTCTTGCCACTTAACAATTTCATAACTTGCTAGTCGATTGTGCTAGAGAACTGTTCAAACCCTCAAAACTAGTTGGCATTTTTAAAAAATTGGAAAGTTGTGGATGTAGGGTGTTTTCGAAAGTAGGGCAGATTTAGGCCTTTTTGCTTGAGGTCATTGGGCCCTAGGCGCCAACCTCAAGAGGGTTGTTTGACTCAAGTTTTTATTGGAAACAAAACTAAAATTCAAATTTTTTTGAGATCAGCTTTCTAACGTTTCTGGTTCAAAAGTTATGGCCAAAAAACAAATTTAAATAAATTTGATAAAAATATTTTTTATCCAAATTTTGGTTATTTTGCCATAACCTTTAAACCAAAAACGTTACAAAGTCAATCAAAGGCTCAAAAGACTCACATTTTAGCCTAGTTTCCAACAAAATCTTTAGTCAAATAGTTCCCTGTTGCAGTTAGGTCCCAAGGCCTAATGACCTTGGCCAAAAAGACCTAAGCCTACCCCACTTATGACATCACCCACAAAAAAAACAAAACTTAATATTTTCTTCATTGCAAACCAGAAGACTTGCCAAGTCTTTTGAGGCTTTGAACAGCTCTCTAGCACAATCGATTGGCGAGTTATGGAGTTGCAAAGTGGTGCAAAAATAATGGCTCAATGCAAGATTTCAAAGTAGGATATAATCAGCACTGGCAGCAACCATGTTGAAAGTGCTCGATCAGTGAGTAGACAAGTTCCTTTTCACACTTTGGCGTCCGGCTGCTTTCAGGGATTTTCGAAAAAAAACGCCTAAATGCACGTGGCTTTGCGCAAGAATATCTCCGCTCCTGTTCGGGTTAAGGACCTGGTTGAAGCGTCAAAAGATGCAGCAAGTCTTCTAGTCTGTACTCAAAAAAATTTTTGCTCTTGGGGAGCCGTTTTTTTGTGAGTGACGTCATAAGTGGAGGACTTTTAGGCCACCTTGGCCCACTTTGCCTGGCCCTGGGTGCCAACCGTTAGGTGGTAATATTTCGCTGAAATTTTACCGGAAACTAGGCTATAATCTGAGTCTTTTGATACTTTGGATGACCTGCTGGGGTTTCGGGTTCAAAAGTTATGATGTAAGTCAGTAAAATATTTGACTAATTAGCTAATTAGATAATTAATTAATTTGTTTATTTTAGATCATAACTGTTGAACCAGAAATGCTAGAAAGTCGAACAAAGGCTCAAAAGACTCGGACTCGAGCCTAGTTTCCAATGAAAACTTCAGCGAAACACTTTGGCCTAGCAGTTGGGCCCTAGGCCAGGCAACATGAGCCAAAATGACCCCAAAACTATTTCACTTATGACGTCAGTCACAAAAAATCCCAACTCCCCAACCAAAAAATTTGTTTTCGAGTCCAATCTACTAGACTGGCCGATCCGTTTGAGGCCTTGAACAGCTCTCTAGCGCAATCGGCGGAGGAGCGTACACCGGCTCTCAAAGTGTACACCGGCTCTCAAAGTGTTAAACAAAAGTAGAAGTAGCTTGAAATGATTTGCCTATAGCTTATGATACCTTCCACAGGAAATAAGATCTAAAAGCTGTTTCTAGTAGGGTTCAGGTAATGCCGTTATTGCATCTGCATCATAATGTGACCCTTGGGTTACTTTAAGTCTTCAAATTTGGCTCTCGGAGCAATTTAATTTTGAGACCACTGATCCATGCAATAATCATTACACCATTTATCAATATTGGCATGTGCTTGTAGATGGGTTAGATCTGTTTTGCTTCAGAATGCTAATTTTTCACTGTCCATCCCTATAATGATGGTGATAATTGCTTAACTAATAAATAGAATTTTGGTGAATGCTTTCAAATGTGGGCTTTAGCAAAAAAATTCTTCCTGCTTTCTGGCGTTCCAGTTCATATCGCCCTTGAGCCTGAAGTTCAAAATCAAATAGCTGTTATGTTAGCCTTATAAAGACATCCAATAGAAGTAAGAGTCCATGTGTTGAGATCACTCTATTACCACTTGGTTCTCATATGATTATAAAGGGAAGGTTCTCAACATGCTTCCTATTTGTGGTCCCTATGTGCAAACTGAACTTTTCACATGGTAGCGTATGTGATTTGATATCACTAGAAAACTAGGTTAGCACTTCTCATATGTATACATGTTATGTAATGCTGTTTTGGTGCCTCATTTTTCAAATGGTCATGTTCATGTTCAAACCAGTTGTTCCATGTTGACACTGCTTTTTGTTGTTATTGGTATACAGACAAACGTAATAGATAAGAATTGTTGTTTTGTTTTAAAATTATCATTTTTGGAAATATACACCATAGAGGTGGTGGTTAGTGGCTGCAAACCAACATGAGTAATGGAATGAACTACCAAGAAGGTCAAATGGTTCCAAACCCTGGTATGCCACCCATGGGTGGTTATAATGGTGAGATGGGTTATGGAAATGCTCCCGGTCCAGATGCACCGGAGCAGCAATCACATGGCAGAGAAGAACGTGGTGATCGTGGAGGGTCTGGTCGTCACCGTGATAGAAAAAGAAGTCGTGATCGTGAAAGGCGCAAAAGAAGTCGAAGCCGCAGTAGAGGTCGCAGGTAACAAAACAATAGAAAGAAGTATCATAGAAATGTGGCTATTATTGCTTATAAATTCTTCACTAATCAACATGTACAAATGGAAAAGCAACACCAATACCTGTCTCAAAGTACGGGTTTGTGTGCCCATCTTTGCAACATTAAACTGAAAATTGCACCTATGTTTTTAACAGGTTGGGTGTTTGTTGATATTGCTGTGTTGCAACCTCTCGGTTAGCATTGCACTGAATGTGCAATTCACCATGAACGGGATGTGTGCAAAGAATAACACCCAGATATATGTGGCGCGAACCAAACAACCAATAATAGAGTGATCATGGCATTTGATCTCTATTGTTGCTTGCCACAGTGTGAACATTTGCACACTTGCCACTCAGGCTTTCCAACTGGAACAGCTGATTGATTGATTTGTTTCATATGACTCACCTAATATATAGAAGTAAGACAGAGTCGTCGCGCAATAAGGAAACTAATTGGCAGTGAACCTTAGAATAAATTAAAATACAATGGAATAATAGCTTATCAGTGTAAGCAAATAGTGGCACTGTGTCATATAGGTTTGGCAAAAGATCATGGCGGTCAACAAGTCAACCAATCCTGTTTATCACTGTTTGAAGTGTTGAAAAACAACAGTTGGAGATCAAATAAGTACAGTTAAGAAAACAAACAAACACAACATGGTGAAGTAAATTTACAGATGAAAGTACATGTCTATGTACACAGAGGAGTGGATCAAATTTATGAGGTACAATAAAGAAACAGAAAAACTATGGAGTGTACTTTCATACCGAGAAAATGGATGTGCACTGGAAAGAACAAAAGACCAAAAAGTGAATTTACATGAAAAACAAAAAAAATTACAAATTATTGTAGCTCACAGCAGTTTGTTCTGGATAAGTGAAATGTTGCTAAACTAATCAATTATGTATCTTTTTCATGTAAGAGGTGTTCTTAACATTCGATTTGAAGGAAAAAGTGGCAGAAGACGTTTTTTAAAATTTTATTATGTATGAGCCCTTGTAACAGTATAAAAGTCCTCTAATGAATATTGAATGTGATCAGCAGTTTTGTACAAGTCAAATAATTCCATGGAAACTCTGACAAACACATCTTAACAATTTTGATACTGGAGGATATCAAAGACAGATCTTTGGGTTGCAGACAGTTCAAAGTTGGTTGCAGTCAATCACGATTTGGACATGTATAGATCTGCTGTTATTTTTCAGCAGTGATGCCAATAAGTACCCCTGGTTATGATAGTGTTAAACGATTTTATCAATACTATCTGGTTCTTATCAGCAAGTAAGTGCTTTACAAATAACTGATTCCACCAAAAATCAGCTTTGTGAAGATCAGGTTAAGATTTTGCTGTTGTTTTGCCATAGATAGATTGAATGATTTTGTTCTTTAATTTTGCAGCAAACTTTTCTCCCCAAAACAGGCACCGCTCTCGAAGCAGAGAACGAAAACGAAGATCACGCAGCCGCGAAAGAGGAAAACCAAAGAGAAAATATAGATACTGGGATGTTCCACCCATTGGCTATGAACATGTCACTCCATTACAATACAAAGCAATGCAAGCTGCTGGGCAGATTCCTCTGGTTGCTTCTTCACAGGTGCTGGGTGGTGGAGGAGGAGGCAACGAGAATGCTTTACAGGTATGGTAGTATTGAATTTGAGTTGCAGCATTGAGTAGGGTAAACATGTACAGAGTTGTTATGTGTATGCATTGACTGCATGCTTTTCTGTCAAAATTGTTGTTGCACTTTGATATTATCGCTGTGAAAATTGACTATGGTCAGCTTTTATGCAGGATGCTGTATGATAAAACATTTTTGAAAGCAGCGTCAATTATCTCCTTTCTATTCACAATCAAGCTATACATGTGTCTGTCTTAAGCTGTACGCAAACAGCATGCTGCTAGTGCAGTGCGTCTGGTGTAGTGATCCCAGTGTGCTTGAGTATACAAACGTCTGCGCATGAAACGGTGTTCACTGTGCACAGCCTGGGCTGAGTGCATGACTGAGACCTGAAAGTCGGCCATGACATTGGTGTGCTACAGTACAACACTGTTTTACCTTGGTTGTAATATGGCATGTAACATATTGCTGTTTGTTAAGGTGTTACTAATTTTGTACACCATACTGTTGAACAAAGCTACACAAGACCTGTTGTGAAACACTGCACAAAACATTGAACTGACTGGTGAAAGTATCACTTCAAATGAGTGAAATCAGTGCTACATGCATTCAAAACAAATCTAATTGCCAAATTTTGCTTTGTGCAATGCCTCACAAATTGTTAAAAAAGTAATTGTGTCCACATGTCAGAAGAACCAAGTGTTAAATTTACACAAAGTTTGCATGATTTGCTGCAATGGATTGAATGAGATTTGTGTATGCCTACCTTCACTTTCGTAAAGGCATTGTTTTAAACCATTTGTTTCATTCTTAGAGGGGCCAAGCATCAAAAAATTTAAGCAGCATAGACAATAGGTACAATCAATGACACATACAATCCCATAACAAAAACATTAGCAGTGGAATGAACAACAATAGCCTTAAATTGGCTTTGTGAGACAGCAGAATATCTGATCATCACTTTGCAAAATTGTGATTTTTCCAAAATATTATCCTTTTTATTTGATGGTACTCTATAATGATGTATTGTGTAGCAAGGGTTTTGCCTAAACAAGACTTTTGGCATGACCTTGCCAACAGCTAGAATGGTCTACAGAAGGCTACAGTAAATAACAGAATATGTTGCACAAACCATGACGTCTTTGCAACAAAAACTTCAACCAACATAGCCGGTCAGGTAGGCTGGGTCATGTAGGCCTAAACAGTACAGCAGTTTAGTAGCCTATTGCACTGGGCCTACTGTGTGATTATAACTCCACAGTATAGGAAGACTAGATGATATATTGATGTTTTGCAAATCTGGTGTATTTCAGCTATCAACAAACCATTAGCAATTGTTCTGTGGATGTTCTTTATAAATCCTTTTCTTTACATCAATGCAAAACAACATCCAGAAGTAGTGTTTCCAATTCGGGGCAAAATTTTAAAACCCAGGTTTCAGGTAGCTGAAAAAAACCCTGTGAAAACCCGTTTTGTTTGGTTTTGAAATGAATGCGATTTTGAGTGTTAAAAACTCATTATCATTGTGAAATTATTACTGTTGGTCCCTGCACAATTTAATAGCAAATTATTAATTAAGTTAAGCATAGTTTGTCACTGATGTTTGTAATACTGGCATATGACAATCAAAGCACACTTTCATCATTCAGTCTGTTTCTGAGTTTTGTGACAAATAGTCCAGTGGCTGAAAAAGCACTCTCTGGTTCCACTGATTTGGGGTTGATTGTAGTTAAGGCATGGAACAGTTTTTCAAGGTTATTTGACCTCTTCTTCGTAGCCTCAGAAAGATTCATTTCCTTTTTCACAATTTGTGATAGGATGTCTTCCTGTGCCGGAATAGTTTTGTGGTCTTCACTCTCATGGGTTACATGGGTTCGGTGGTTTGATTTCAAATGGTTGATTAAGCTTTCGGTGCTTGAACCACCTCCTTTCGTATAACGGAGCACAAATTGCACTGTGGTGTTGGTTGAGCATTGTTGTATAAGAAATGGCTCTAAGCTTCTGATTTTCTTTGATTACTAACATCTTTAAACAGCATGTCTGTGATTAAAAATACACTTAAAGTCACTTCTAAAGGAAAGCCAAATATTTCGTGGAAAGTTATTGCAAACTGAAAAGGAAAGAATCAATTTTGCAAAGAATCACAGCTTGTATATGAACTAACACATAACAGCTGAAATGAACTAACACCTTGGCGTCTGGGTGGTTTTGGCGATTTTCGCTAAAAAAAACAGCAGTTTTCGGTTGCCTTACCAACGCCCTAGCTCCTCCGCCGATTGCGCTAGAGAGCTGTTCAACGGCTCAAACGGATCGGCTAGTCTAGTAGATTGCACTCGAAAAAAATTTTTTGCCTGGGGGGTGCGGGTTTTTTGTGAGTGACGTCATAAGTGGAGGACTTTTAGGCCACTTGGCCCACTTTGCCTGGCCCTGGGCACCAACCGTTAGGTGGTAGTATTTCGCTGAAGTTTTTACTGGAAACTAGGCTACAATCCGAGTCTTTTGATACTTTGGATGACCTGCTAGGGTTTCGGGTTCAAAAGTTGTGATGTAAGTTAGTCAAAATATTTGACTAATTAGCTAATTAATTAATTTGTTTATTTTAGAGCATAAAACTGGGATAGACTTAACAGTTTCATCAACACTAAAAAAGCCTTCAAAAAACTATACACGTTTTATTTCAAGACGTTTCGGATTATTCTTAATCCATCTTCAGTCAGAAAATAAAGCAACACTTGGCAATGTCAGAAATTCAAACCATAAGGCTTTGTGACGCAAGAAGAGACAATGCTGTGACGCAAAAGACGTCAAACGCAAACCCAAGACAGCCAGCCACGTCAAAATTGTTGAAAGCAAATGCAGGGCCAAAAGTTATGCAGAGAATATTACATTGCCAAGTGTTGCTTTATTTTCTGCCAAGTGTTTGCTTTATTTTCAAGTGTTGCTTTATTTTTTGCCAAGTGTTTGCTTTATTTTCAAGTGTTGCTTTATTTTTTGCTTTATTTTCTGACATTGCCAAGTGTTGCTTTATTTTCTGACTGAAGATGGATTAAGAATAATCCGAAACGTCTCGAAATAAAACATGTATAGTTTTTTGAAGGCTTTTTTAGTGTTGATGAAATTGTTTATTTTAGATCATAACTTTTCAACCAGAAACGCTAGAAAGTCGATCAAAGGCTCAAAAGACTCGGATTTAGTTTGCATTTTTTTAAATGGAAAGTTTGAGATTTTTGTTTTTGTGGGTAACGTCATAAGTGGGGTGGGCTTTAGCATTTATGGCTGAGGTCATCGGTCCTTGAGCCCCAACTACAAGAACCGATGTTTTGACTTAAGTTTTTAGTGGAAACTAGGCTATAATCTGAGTCTTTTGAGGCTTTGGTTAGGTTTCTAACATTTTTGGTTCAAAAGTTATGGCCAAAAAAACAAAATTTGGGTAAAAAAGTTTTTGTTTTTTTTAACCCAAATTTGTTTGGCCATAACGCACTTACAAACAAGCGCACAATATGCACATACATTTGTGGGGAAAGCGAAAGTTTTTCTTGCAACTGTGTTAGAAAAATCCACTTAGCATCATAGCACATCTTTCCAACACGGCACATAAACAAGTATACATAGTACAAAGGTTATATGCAATGCTGATCACTGATTGACCTTTGCATCTATTCCAGTCAATGTTGGATGTTAAATTTAATAAAGGATACAGAATCATGAACCAACCACCACCTGGTTGTCTGCAGATTAAATCTAGGAAATAGAACAAAGCCTACACAAATGCATAGACCTAAGGATTGCCACAAAACGAAGTGTACACTCAGTGATGAAGGTTAAAAGTACTAGGTTTTCTGTATGCTTTTGAGGAATCAGTCGACTGCACTCTGCTTTCATCTTTTTGCGATGATTCAAAATTGCACACATCTATATATTTAAGTATATACTCTCCACAATGAGGGTTATTGTGGAAAGCAAGGAATCGATCAGCAAATTTTTAGTAGGAAATTGATTTCACATATAATAAAAATTGTTTAAGGTTGCGTAATTTCATGTGAAATTGATTTTGTATTAAAATTTGCTGATCGATTCAGTGATGATGTGGCATTTGAGGAAGAAATTTGTAGACAGCATATTTTATTTGCTTTGAGAACTTACCATATGCACAGGGGTTACACAGTCCTTTGCAGAAGTACAAGACTACCCAAATCTCAAAAGTTGGATCTTACGCATCATTCATTTGGTCCAAATTATGTTATTTCATCAAAGAAATGCATTAGTACATCATAGTCGATTCTGGATACTTCCAAAGTTACTGATGTATATCTAAATTCAGTTGTAGTGCAGATTGATAAAGGACTGAAAGGTTGTTTTAAATTTTTAAATATTGGCTGTTGAACATGCATAGATAATAACTTTACACCTGGAAAGACTCTCAGAAGGACAGATTACACTATTGCTAAATAATAGCTTTTTTGTAGTCCTATGCACTATAGAGAAGTTTAGGAAGCAGGGAACTTAAGTTCAGTTCAGTTTCATTTAAACTCCACTTGATTTCTGAGTGTCATGATCATGAGTGGTTGGTGCCACCCATTTCCCCTTGCTTGCACTCTGGGCAACATGGCTGTTTTCACAGTGAATGCTGCACTGGTGTTGAGTCAATGGCAGAACTGCACGTAAAATGTTCTCTTGCATCCAGCCATCAATGCCGAACACGAGGATAGAGAGGCTGCAAGTATCATTTTTCAAATCTTCGGTATGACCCAATCTGGATTCGAACCCAGTCTACCAGCTTTGGTGGTATATACTAAACCAAATAGGCCAAGGCCATTTAGTCAGTTTGGAATGATGGAAGTTATGTTGACATGTAAAAAACTGGTAGACTCCACCAAATGTCAAGAAGACCACACCATCAGACAAGCTGTCATGTGATCCCTTACAGCTCTTGTCATAAATTCATGCTAATCTGCAAAATAATACAGATATTGCTATGGTTTCACATGGTCTAAGTAAGTGGTTGCCACTTGTTCGAGCCGTTACCCAAATCAAGGTAACTATTACGTCTTACTCCCTCAATATTTTGTGTTATAAAAAGAATGCAACCAGCATACTTGCGTCTGGAGATTGACCAATATGGCTTTTTTGGGGGCGATACCGATAACTGATATTTTCAAAATTTTTAAATCTTGTTATCTGCTTCATTGCCAAAAATCGAATGTCTAATGTGCTCTATGCCTTACCTTTTTTTCCAAAATCTTCAAAAATCAAGATGTATGAGCTAAAAATTTTCAAATTGCAAGAATGTTAATATTTTACTCTGTCTACAATGAATAGACACAGTGCCATGAATAAAAAAAGAATGTTGAAAATAACAAAACAATAAGAACAGAACTCTAAATAAAAGAACTGCTTACAGTGCTTACGACAAAAAAGCAAAAACAGTGCTTGAAAGTTGAAAGCAGGGTTTCCACACAGTATTGAATGTATTGAAAAAGTATTTAAGTTCAAAATTGGTTTTCAAGACCTTGAAAAAGTATTGAATTTTGCCAAAACGTACATTAGGTATTGAAAAAGTATGGAAATTCTAAATGGAAAAGAATTCTCAAGTATCCGAGCAGAATTTCACTAAAAGCAAAGCACTTCATTTATTTATGCAGTGTTGTGCAATGTGTAAAATTGAGTTTCACGATTAAGAATTTCGAAAAATGACGAGAAGTAATGGTATTGAACTTCTTAAATTTAGTATTGAGAAGATATTGAAAAAGTATGGAGAATGATTTTTAAAAATGCGTGGGAACCCTGTGAAAGATGGTGAACAACGAAAAGGAAGTACTAAATGGAACATCCAGTTATGCAGGTTAAAGTCAGTGCAATAATGTTCTCAATTAACTATTGCCAAAGATGAAATTTTTTCCAAAGCAGCAGTAACTCTTTTGGTTTATGATAGTATGTTTATTAGCTGGTCATGTACAACCAAGCCTAAACAAAGTTATTTATATTAAGCAGTGCTAGGCTATAACCGATTACCGCCTGTCTGCCAGAAGTAAGTTCCATAAGAACAAGTTGCAATAACAACAGCTAACATGCACATGTGCAAATTATGCATCAGATAAACACTGCTTTTGCTGGTTGTGTTTAACAAATGGACAACAGCTACAATGAATAGTGACTACTGTGCTGCCGCCGTACTAGTCGTAACATCATCGCTTCAACGCACAGTGGAAACTGCTTAATAGAGCATCGGTTTATTGAGCAAATTGCCTATTCGAGCAGTTTCAGTTGAAAAAAAAACAATCCTATCTTTTTTCTCTTATAAATTCTTCGCTTATTAGAGCAGTTAGGCATTTAGCAGCAACACGGCCTGCACGCAGTTAGCACAAAAATGAAGTAAAACAATAAAAAATCGACCAGTTCTTTTGTGCTAAAGAGGAGCAAGAGTGAACAGTGTCCACCGCAACAGCTACTGTGCAATACATTATGACAAAAATATTGCAAAAATACAGTAACTTTTCTTTCTACAACACTGTGTACAGTGCTCACAACGAGAATAAAATACAGTACCCTGATATTGATATGTGCATTGGTGAACCCCTGGTGTGAATGATACCCTAATTTTATTGCAAAAAATTGTCATCAGACAAAAGAGCAACCGTTTATTAGAGCAGGTTTTGCTGTTCCTGAGGGTGCTCTATTAAGTGGTTTCCACTGTATTTGTGAAATGCTGGAATTGCACATTGCAACAGCATGGATTGTGAGATCACAATTATCATTAATGTGCCTTGTGGAAAATGTCAATTAACACGAACAAGACATTTTAGCTTGCGTACAGCATAAAGCAGCACGCTTATAGCCTGATACATCAAGTTAAGAAAAGTAGAATCCTTTTAAGATGTTATGTGCAACTGCTTCACAGTGACAGTTGGCATCACTAATGAGTAGCGATTGCATTTGTAATCATATTCATAACACCACAAATGTTGCTTAACATAACACAACTCATTCTTCATGCAACGTTTTTAAATTAATCTGCGCTGAACTAGGCATCGATTGGACTTCTGCACTTCAAGTTACAGTAAACTTTTCGTGTTGCAAAAACTTCTCTAGAAGTACAATGGGATATTATTTGTACACAACACCTGCATGCGATAGCACAGTCTAGACAATCAGTGCCAAGCATTGCAAAACTTCACAATAATGTTTTTGTTTTGGCTGCGATGGCCGAGGTGTGCTCCATGGTTCATCTTGTCTGCTTGTTTATGAAAACGCACCTACTAGCATTGCTGCAAGATAACTGTCTTGACTTGCTTCGTTGTGCTTTCTTGCGCAAGTTGCCTGGGTGTGTTAGGAGTATAACAGCATTTTGTCAACACCTACTGAAGCCATTTTGGCCGATACTGATATATCTGTAAAACCCAAATATCAGCCGATAATATCAGCCAGGCCGATTTATCGGTCTGTCTCTACTTGTGTCTGTAAGTTTATTTAATCACTGCAAAAAATCAGTAAAAGAACTCAACTGTGACAGTTCTTCAAATAAGCCTCGAGTTTAGATGGTTTCTGGCTTTTGTTTGTTTGTTACAGATAACACATTGGGGATTGTCCTGTCCTTTGTCAGGCAAGTTGACAAAATAATAAGCAATGGAAGGCTTCAGAAAAATTGCGCTTGCCCATGCTAGCCATCACAACAACTTCTCTTAAGCCTAAAACTCACTAATTCAGATGAAACTATAAAAGCACAAACAAAAATTGTAAGTTTAGACAGCACGTAGGATTTCGTTCACACTTGAGGTTAGAAACTGTAGTGCTAGTTCAGAGGCAGGTCCAGGCCATCAAAATCACTTGGGCTCATCATAGATTTTGCATAGATCACATAAATGTAAAGGCCTTATCTGTGATGCTACTTGCACAAAGCCAATCCACCTGTTCATTCCATTTCACCTTGAATTCTTGAGATCCAACATCAGTGTTCAGTGCTGGAGTCACCCTGCCTGCTCAGAGAATTTCCCATTTTCTGCTATATTTATAGTTCTAATCCTAAACACCAATTTATATTTAACACTATGTCTTTTTCCATCTATATGTTAAGAGTAGAAATAACAATCAAATTAGCATGCAGCAAAGTACTGACGTTTAGACACTAGCCACAATCACACTGACTGAGTGAATCAGAATACAACCATTGAAGACTTGTGGTGCTGAAATTTTGGTTGTGACTCATTCTCACTAGCATTTTCATTGCTCTGTTACATTGGTTATGCAACAATTGACAAGGAGCTCTCAGGAGAACTCATTCATTATTATGTAAAGCTTAAAGTCTATAGCAAATTTGACTATGGGAACTATGAGGACAGATGTGAGCTGCTTCCCAGCTAAGTTTGGTCTGTGACAAACTTTGCTTCATGTTGTTCACACACTGACATTCATAGGCCAATCCAAGCAATGCCGGAATCCTATTTGTCATTCTGCAATTTTGTGAAGTGAGGAACAACTTTAAATTGTTCAGTAATCCACAAGGCTCGTCAACAAGGAGGTGTCCGACCTGTGGAAGCATCTTTGGCCCCTTCATGCTAGGGGAGCTTCCCACCACTCTCAACCTCCTAGAGCCAAGAAAATCCCCGGCATTGGATTTTATTTTCCTGGAGTTTTACTCTGATACTCTGCAGCAAATGAGCTCTAAAATCCTGGTTCTCCAATTTCTTCACTTCCTCAACGCACCAACTCAAAATTCCCAGGATGCAGAAAAGAGCATTAATAGTTGTGATCTGTAAAGTAAATAAGACATTGGGGGACCCAAAGAGCTATCACCCTATATCTCTGACTATGTCTCACCTTCAAAATCCTTGAGAGACTCATCTACGCTTGTGTTGAACCAATCATCGACCCATTACTCCCACAGGAACAAGTGGGCTTTCAACATGGGAGGTTGATTGTAGATCAGTTCACCCTACTGACACAAGACACCAAGAATAACTTTTCGGCTAAGAAGGCTGGAGCTGTGTTGTCTTTCTTACAGGAGCCTATGTCACTGTAAGGCATCATGGCCTCACCTGCAAGCTGCCAAGACTGCTACCTGACAGGCACATGGTCTGCATGATCATGGAGCTGGTTGGCAATTGCAGCTTCACCCTTACCACCTGTAACAACAAACAGAGCAGGCTACTACACTTCAAGATTGGCATCTGACGGGGATCCATCTTGAAACTCCTCTTCAGCATCTATACCTCTGGCATACCAGCCACCGTCTCCAGAAAGTATGCATATGCCAACAACCTAGCAATCATGCATGCTGATGGAGATTGGCAGACAGTGGAAGGGGTGCTGAGCAAAAACGTTGCAACGTTAGGTGAATACTACCAGACCTGGAAATTAAGGCTCAGTACTACAAAAGCAGTGTCGGCAGTCTTCCATCTCAACAACAAGGAAGCTAAATGTGAGCTGAAAGTCAATGTTGATAACGAAACCCTGCTCTTTTGCTCTGAGTCCAAATACATCGGAGTAATGTTGGACAGGATGCTCACATGTTGCCGACACCTCGAGTAACTTCGCAAAAAGCTGACATCACACGTCACACTCTTGAGACAGCTTGCTGGCTGTGCTTGGGGGCAACAATGCTGTGAGCAGCCACCTTAGTTTTGGTGCATTCAACAACAGAGCACTGCGCTCTTGCCTGGTGCTGTAGTGCTCACCCTCACCTCCTTAACCCTGCCATCAACAATGCCTTGAGGACTGTGACTAGATGGCTGCATCCTACACCAGACAATCTTCCTATCCTTGGGGCCTCCAACTTGCTTAGTTTCAGCACACTATCTTCAGCGCGCCGTGCCATGAAGCTTGGACATCTGCTCTACTCAGCACTTACCTGTCCACCAGGTGGGATTGCATAGTATCTCAAATTGAGACATCATTTGTACCAGCCATACAACTCATCAGTTGATCTGACGATAACAGAAGTGCGGTGCTCTGGGCAGATCACCAATGGAATGCAGAGGGGTTGGAGAAAACCACAAAATTCCGTACATCATCCCCTTATGTCAGTGCCCATCCTTCTAGAATGGCCCTGCCAAGAACTGTGTGGGTCTTAATCGCCTCTGCACTGGTGTTGGACATTTCCACTCCTGCTTCCACAAATGGGGTACGGTGAGTGTGGCGCAGAACAACAGGCCGTAGACTATGTTGTCTGTCACTATCCAATCCATCGACCTCCCTATAGAGTTCATAGACTGGTGGTTCTGGATGACCAGACAATCAAATGGCTGCTCAGCATCTAGCCCTGAGATCTAGTCTGGCTTAGCAGTGGATTACAAGAACTGGCTCAAACGATGAAGAAGAAGAGTGTTCTGCCAGTCTTGTGAAGGTCACTGCCTGAAGTGCCATGCCAATTTTTTCAAAATCAAAAACTTACAACGTGTTATTTGTGTAGTTCTTCCAGTGACTTATTATGCTGTATTTCTTAACATTTCAGCTGGTCTCATTCAGTGTGGCTAGTGGAAGAAAACAAGCATGGAAAGGCATTTGTGTACATGTCACACACAAACTGATCTTTCTCTTGTAGTTCCACATTCAGTTCATTTTCATGCTTGAAAATATGTCTGTGGTAAATGCAAAGTCACACAACCAGTTCTTGTTGCTCAGTTCACCTGGGTGGGACCAGGATCCTGCAGCAGTGACTGTGATTTTGTGCAGTGGAAGTGCTTTGATATGCTGCCAAATGCTAGGAAAGCATGAAAGATTGTATTGCAAACGTTTATTTAAGTATATATATAGGCATGTTGATAAAGTTTAATTGTTTAATGCCAGTGTTAGCTGCTTTTATGGTCTCAAAAAATTCTTCCAATAAAGTCAAACTTCCTCCAAAATGATGGCGGTAGGCCCAGGCTTGTAGCAGTGGTATGTTGCCTAATCTGTTTTGGAAAGGATTTGATATGTTGGCAATTGATAGGTGTAAAGGCAACAAAACGTGTAGCATATTTTCCGCTTTAGCCTACAGGTGGAGAATGCATAGCAGTATCCACCTTCTGGTGATTTGAATGTCCTGCCAAAACCAATCGGTAGTGGTGGATATTGCCGCAAGGAATCCACCTGGTAGCAAAAGTGTTCAAAATGCACCAGTTTTTCTGTTTGATCTTACACATTTGTTCCAACACTTTCATGAAACTTACCACTGAACACATGAGTTTTGAAATAAGTCCTGATTACCTACATTGGTTTACCCTGGGAAAAATGATCTGACATTGCTGCTGGTATACGATTAACCATTTCTTTGACTATGTTGATATGGCGCCGCTGCAATACTTCAGGCTTGTTTCTTAACCTAGATTTTTCCAGCAGTTGTTTTCAGTTAAATTGGGAGATCCATCTGTTGTGACATTCACAATTTGCTCTGGTAAAAGTTAGGACCTGAACAGTAGTTTTTATGTCATTACTTTCATCCAGTGCTGAAGACTATAATTCAAAGAACTCTGCCCCTTTCTAACTCAATGGCTATGTGAGAAAATCAGTTGCAAGTAGTATGATAAACAGATATTTTGCATGATAAACTGACTTTGCCTAACTTGAATTGGGTCAGAAGATCCAAGCGACCTGCTGTCACTAATATGTGTTATATCAAAAACATGTCTTTGAAGAGAGACTAGCTGCCCTTTGCCAGTTTATTGTAGTAGTGTGGCAGAACCTCTATGAGAAAGGATGATCACTTTGAGAGGAACGGAGATGGTCAATCTCCAGTGAACCTGGGCGAAGGATTGCATGTCAGACAAATTTGGGTATATGTTCCCCAGTTGGAGGATGACATTTGAGCTGTGACAGGTCTCTTATACAATATCTCTGAAATGGAAAGGGTGGCCAACACTTCAAGTGTCTGAGATCCATTCACCATATAAAATTTTGCCAATTTGAATGCAAGCATAAAACATGGTCCTTGGTAAAAGTAAGAGACACTTGAATTGCAGTTTGTCAGTGTAAATTTTGTTGAGCCTGTAAATTAGCTGCCAAACTCTGAACAGCAAGCTCTCATTCTTGCATGGACTGTGGCTAGAGTAGTTAATAATAGCATGCTGCCCAGCAAAATGATGGCTGATATAGCATTCTATGAAAGCTGCAACACTGATGTGCATACCAAGCATCCAGTCATTTTTTGCCTCAGTGAAAAAATTTTTCTGTCCACTCTATCAAACACTTGCCACACTCTTTGTACACTTTAATTTTCTTGATACCATTTACCTTTACTGAAGGTTTTACACATTCTTGCTTTGCCAAGTTTTTAGAAGTGTTGCAAATCAGTGTACAGTAATCTGCTGTTCAATACTGTGGCACTTCATTGCAATAATCACCCTTGTCTGGTTGAGTCCCACAAAGGCTCTTTGGTAAACCACATTCCAGGGAATGTCTTAGAAAAGATCAAAATGAAAATGTACTGCTGAACAATATCAACAATGGATTGTTTTTACTGTCTATCGAAAGGAATCCTTTCACAGCTTGGAAGACACTAAGACCTTACATACTATATATCTCGCCTACTACACAGGTATCTTCAACTATTATTCAAAAATAGAATCTTTTTGATTAGTTTTATTAATATCATTTAGACAAGTCCAGTGCACCAGATTAAAGAGAATAAAAGTTACAGTTTGGTGATGCCTGCTTTAAATTAATCTAATGTTACAAAAAGAAAGCCAGTAAACCAATATGTTATATTTCCAAAAGTGATCTGCTGACTGCAAAATAAGATCAATTTTAGAATCTACCTGAATTCATTTCAGCTGGAAGCTGAATATCTCCTTGTTTCCAACTGGAGCAGACTCTAGTGCTTATCTTCATCACTGTTGTGGCCCTCGATACCAAGTTTTGCCAAAAATAATATATTTCACTGATTTTAGTTCCTTGTTAACAACCCATGCTTCATGCATTTGCCTCATCCTGGCTTGACTTTAACTCTGATGGATACTTCAGCTTTTTTGTGTGCCCCTTTACCTTGCTGTGAAAATAATGTTCTGTCATTGGACAGGCATCAATTTGGTTTAGTTTTATGTTGAGCTTATGATGAGATTTTTGATGTGGTTACCAGTAAGCAGCAGCATGCCTTGTTTTTATGGCATTGAATCAGAGGGAAACGCTGGCTGTTAAGCACCTGCCACATTCTTGAGTTGTAAGCAGTTTTCAATCATGTTATGGGCACATTTTGTTTTCAATGTTTTGAAACTGTCTTGTATAACTGGAAGCATTTTAGCAATTGTAGGAATTACGTGTTAACTACTCAACTAAGTGAACAACACAATTTGAAGTATTAGGTCTACTCCAGGTGTTATTATCAAGAGTATGTTTAAGCCACAAGCAGCGATAAATTGTGTTATGAAGCCATTTGTGCAAAATGGTCACCTTAGATTGTAGCTTATATCTGTGATTTTTTGGTCATTTTCTGGTCATGGACTGAAATGATTTTGAAATGACTGAAAATTAAGTCATTTCGGTCAGTATGTCTGAAAGTATAGGTTAATGAACACTGCTAAGGCAAGTTTTAGTACAACTGTGCAACAAATGACCTAAATGTCTCAGCGAAAAAAAAGGCTTATATCACTACCATGATTAGTAGTGAGACTACCCAAGGTTCCCACGTGGTATTGAAAGTATTTAAAAAGTATTGAATTTCAAAATTGGTTTTCAAGGCCTTGAGAAAGTATTGAATTTGGCCCAAATGTACATTATGTATTGAAAAAGTATGGAAATTCTAAATGGAAAAGAAATCAGAAATATCTGAGCAGAATTTTACTGAAGGCAAAGTACTTCATTATTTGTGCAGTGTTATGTTATGTTTAAAACTGAGTTTCATGATTAAGAAATTCGAAAAACGAAAAGAAGTAATGGTATTGACCTTCTTAAATTTAGTATTGAAAAAGTATGGAAAATGATTTTTTTTAAATGTGTGAGAACCCTGACTACCAGAAACTACCATGGTTCATTTTGAAGTGTGCGAGTGTGGCAAAGAAATATCCAACCTGATATCTTGCGTCATAAAATCATGGCATGCAGAAGCAGACAGAGTTTGTGTACACACTGCATATCATACTTCAACATTTGTAAACTTTAACTTCAGTGCTATCTCAGCAGCATTCTATTTGGTCTGTCTGATGTGCCTACACAAATCTCATTGGCTGTCTTTTGCACCATAGATGAGTTCCTCAAATCTTGTGATAGATTTTGACCACATCATCGTAATTTTATGCATTATTTATGTGTGATTTGTCTTTTTTTGTTGTATTTTGTGTATATCAGCTCGTCGTGACAAGACAAGATTGCAGTAAGGAGACGAAAACCTGCAGTAAAACTGTTGCTAAATAAATTCAGCTTTTTAAATTAATATTTTCATTTAAACTGAGTATTCCTTCAGTGGTAGAAAGAAAATATTCATTATGCTTTCATGCACACGCCGATAATTTTGTGAAAATACCTTTGTCTCCCATCCTGTTTGGGATCAACAGGGAAATTTTTCAAATGTGTCTTATAGTAAAATTGTGTGGAATGCCAGATACTACTAGTGTGTTGGATCGTTTTGTAATTTAAAATTACATCAATATCATTAGGACTAACCTCAGTATGTCTTCTACACATAAACATCATTGAAGTCAGTTTGAAGTGCAATCTATCTGCGTGTTGTTGATGATCTAGGTGCCAGTTGCTGGAAGCCAAATGACCAGACAAGCTCGAAGACTTTACGTTGGCAACATTCCGTTTGGCGTCACTGAAGATGCGATGATGGAGTTCTTCAACAACCAGATGCACGTCGCAGGCCTCGCCCAGGCCCCAGGAGACCCCATCCTGGCCGTGCAGATCAACCTGGACAAAAACTTCGCCTTCCTGGAGTTCCGGTCCGTCGATGAAACGTCACAGGCACTCGCTTTTGATGGAATAAACTTCATGAACCAGTCGCTCAAGATTCGACGGCCGAGCGATTACAAGCCTCTTCCTGGAGCGACAGACCAGCCATCCGTGCACTTGCCCGGCGTTATTTCCACTGTTGTGCAGGATTCACAGCACAAGATCTTCATCGGTGGTTTGCCCAACTACTTGGGGGAGGACCAAGTGAAGGAGCTCCTGACGTCATTTGGCCCCCTCCGGGCCTTCAACCTGGTCAAGGACAGCGCGACCGGCCTGTCCAAGGGTTATGCTTTTGCTGAGTATGTCGATTATCTCATCACCGATCAAGCCATCGCAGGCTTGAATGGTATGCAGCTTGGAGAAAAGAAACTGATCGTACAGAGGGCCAGTGTTGGTGCGAAGAACAATCCTCTCGGTGCGATGCTTGCTCCAGTAACTTTGCAGGTATGTTGTTGCTGCTTCCATCACTTCTCCGTTTTAACTTCTATATGAGATGCGAGGTTTGTTTTAATCGTTGTCAGGGTTTTCTCGTGTTACTTTGCTGTGTTCGATGTAGAGCGTTGCGCTGTCGTTGAGCTCTAAGCTTTCCTCGAGTGCCATTTGTGTGTGAGGCGAAATAGAATAAGTGGCCAAGCTCTTCTGTGACATTGACATGTATCTTTTTGTTCTGCTATAGGCTACAGGTCATGACCTGGAACTCCTAGTCTGCGAGCTGCAAATATGCGTTGGCCACCCGATGAAAGACGGAATAGCTTGTCGCAAACTTCAGTTATATTTTTCAGGGTCTTAATTTCAGATTGTACAAACCAGCACCCTGGAGTTGGTAACAAAATTGCCCGTTGCGCCGACCCGTCGTTAGGTATATTCCACACAATTCATTTAATTGTGCCGGCAGCACAGTGGGTAAAAACACACTGCACTGAGAAGCAGTTTCAGTTAAAATTTGTGCTTTGTATCGGACTGCAAGCTCAGACATGATCTTCATTCGAACTTCATCAAAATTGTTCCCCCCACTCTGCTTCGCTGACGCAGATCAGCATTTATAAATGAAGTCGCTGTTTGTTCACGCAACGTCAAAATGTTGAGGATATTTTGGTTCCACAAAAGTTTGATATCAGCTACAGATATGTCAGCATCAGGCAGTGTTGGTGATTCCGAATGTCCTGCAGTATCTTTGGTTCACCTAATTGTTTGGATAAATTAATTTGCATAAGCGCAAGAAATCGCCGTAAAAGTTTCTGAATCCATTGATGGTTGCTGTTGACAAGGACAAAATCTCAAACGTACAGGGCGTTCCAGAAAATTTGTTATGATTTGAAATTTCAAAATAACAAATTTCCAGAAAATATGTTATGATTTATATCTGAGTAACAGTAACTACAAACTGTGGGCGAACGAAATTAAATAGGCTTGATTTTTAGTAGCACAAGACTTATTCATAAAATTCGATTGAGGAATTCAAAAGTATGCCTATTTTCTGAATGATTTCACAAGTTTTCGTGGTTAATACATAAAAAGTATATTGAGGATATCCAACGTATCTGGGTTTTGTAAACAATTTCACAAAGTGCTAGTGGTCTACCAGATTCTTTGACCCTACACAAACAAACTTATCAAACTTTTCGTGCCTTTTCCTAAACTGTGCTCCAACCGCTGCTACGCTGTACAGTCTTGTTCGACTGTGTTCGGAGATACTCTAACACACAAAACAGCTAGTTTGAAGGGAAGGTCATTTCTACGGGGAAGATAAACGAATGAAATATAAAAGTTTGAAGCTGTTTCTGCGCCTACTGGTTTGAAATAAGAATCATTTGAAAAAAAGTTGGCCAAGTTACGAGATTGCATAATGATACCAAATTTTTCAGAACGCCCTGTGTTTTTATGAAATTTTTAAATGGAATAAAAATGTGTGATTTCGGCCAATACGGTGTTAGTTTTTGTAAATAACTCTGCTGTACATTATCGCTGAACGTCTTCAGCAACCTTGTTTTGTTGCTGAGCAAAACACAAAGTGAAACTTGTCAAGTTCAGTTCCGGCTGTCGCGGCGCTGGCCATGAATAGCATGATATCGTTGACAACGAAGGCCACCTTCAGCCAGTGACGCGTCTGCATTGTGTTCCCCCCAGATCCCCGGCCTGGTTCAACCCACAGGGGCAGGGAATCCCACTGCAGTCCTGTGCCTGATGAACATGGTCACTCCTGAAGAGCTGGAGGACGACGATGAGTATGAGGACATTCTCGAGGATGTCAGGGATGAATGCAATAAACTGGGCAAGGTACGGGGCCATGGATGTGTATTGGTTTTGACGACAGATTATTTTGTTCCAATATTCGTGTTTTGTTGTTTGGGGAATCGCACCATTCTTTTTGTCACAACGAGCGATTCTGACGTAATAAGCAAACCAGCGTTGCACATTCACTTCATTTCTGTCGCATCTGCCTCTCTGCGGGTTGGTCGCAATCAATAGCGGGCTGTTGGTAAAGTATTGATGGACAGTGTTTGATTCTCGGCTTGGCTATGGCTTTGTGTGAAATGACCAGTGGCGTGCAGAGGTCTGGTGATGCTTGATTGTATGCCCCCTACCAATTTCCAGGATTGAGCTGTGGCGTATGGTGGTCATTCCTGCTGGATATACGCGGTTTGTGACGTCACAATATGACGCCATACTCACGTTTGCAGACAAACGTTTTGGCGAAGTTTGTTGAAACAACATGCATATTATTCTACACGCACTCCACTTGCTCGTTGTAGTACAATGTGTCACTGTGATGAACATAAGACTGGAGCAACATACAGCGCTCATCGCTGAGACAGAGCAGTTTACAACTACAAAAATATCAGGCTGCGCGAATGTCTTGTCGAATAGCAGTCGAGAAGAGAAGGTGTGGGGCTGGGATGGCGGAAACCAAGGGTTGAAAGTTTGAAACTTGATAAACTACACAAGAATTGAGAATGCGCATGAAGTACGCAAGAAAATTTTTATTTCGTATTCAATTATGTGGTATTTTACGTACAACTATTGGGGGCAGAACAGATAGGGCTTGTGTGAGCCGTTATGATCAATCCTCCTGAAATGCCAATTAATGACGAAGCTCGAAACGAAGTACATATTGCAAGCACAGGTGTGTGACTGCATTAACACAAAAAACGAGCGGGAAGCTATTGACACATCATAAAATTAGCTAAATCAAGCACGTTGAAATACGACAGTTTTGAAATTTGGCTCAGAAAATCAATTTTAAACGTCCGTAATTATCTTTCGATCCTTTTTTCTGTTTTACTCTTGATCGCACGATCTGGAAATAGTCACGTCACTATCAGTTTCATTGGGTGTGTGTTGCACACCAGAAGTATAGGTCCCTGGTACTGAAAAATGTGAGAATTACTGGTATTTGAGTAATATGTACAAACGGTGTTGACAAAACAACAAGTTTCTAAAAACTACATCCATGCAGCATGTGTTAGTAGCCTTACAATAGGAAGTCAACTAGTCACAGGATTTTAATTTTTGTAATTTTACTCTTTGGATGCCCGGGGTCGTCGCCCCGTTCACCCCCCTCCCCTCTGCACGCCACTGATGAACCCTGGACATGGGTATCGGATTGGTGCTGATGTGTGAGAGGCAGCCCTTGCAGCGACCTTATCCACACTACTCCAAGGAATATTTCTAAACTGGTTCTGTTCCATTTTTCTTACAATGTTTTTGTTATTATACTTTGTTGAAACGGGGGTGTCCAGATTGACGAAAATTTGGGTTAGGGCGGTGGTTTTCAACCTGGACCCCCGTGGGGGTCGTTTGCCCTTTTTGTAGGGGTCACGAGAGTTTCTAAAAATATTAATAATTACTGATATATTTTATATTTCTTGTATGGAACCATTTTTGTCGTAGCCAAAATAATAATATCACCTGACAAAAATGATATCATACTTTTCCAATCAAGATTGTTTTAAGCGTGATTTGATTATTACCATTGCACGACTGCACTTGATATGTCTGACTGGAAATTTTAGGAAGGGGGTCGTTATGGTAAATTGTGTTGCAAAATGGTCGCCGCATGAAAAGGTTGAAAATCACTGACTTGGAGGTATTGAGGCGTTAAAACTATGAGGACCACTGCTTTGTACGTTACCTGATCACTTTTTGTATGAGATAAGATGGCACCAACAGCTCTGTTGATTCTTGCCCCAGGTGATCAGCCTCGAAATCCCCCGACCCGGGCCCAACAAGGAGGGTGTTGGAAAGATCTACGTGGAGTTTGCCAACCATCTGGACGCTCAGAAGGCATCTAGCGCCCTCTCTGGAAGAAAGTTCTCGAACCGTGTCGTGGTGACGTCATTCTACGAACCGGAGAAATATCATCATCGGCTGTTTCAGTAGTGACGCAAGCGCATGACGTGTCACTGCCGAAGTCGTGGTTACGTCGTATCATGAACCCCTGAACGTTGTATTTTTATCAGTGGTTCGGCCCCAGACATCGTGGACTGCTGGCTGCAGATAGTGTGGAGCATTTGACTGTAAATAAGAAAAACTTTTTTGCCAGTTTATGTCGAGAATGCCGACTCAGTATTTTACGAAACGCGAGTCTCTTTAGTTGAACCGGTTGCGTACCTCGCATCCGATCAAGTTGGATGGATCAGTTGCGTACCTCGCATCCGATCAAGTGCGCGACACTTAACCTCAACTGCGTGTTGAGTCGACATGTGAGGGCGAGCACAGTCGCCCGACACATGTGCGGTGTGTAGCGACACATGTACATTGTGTAGCGACACATATACAGTGTGTAGCGACACATGTGCAGTGTGTAGTGACACATGTGCAGTGTGTTTGATTGAATGGATCCACGGTTTGGTCAATTGGTGATAATTTGAAGTTAAATCCGAGCAACCATTAAACGATTGGGATTGTACAACGTGTGTGTGCAAGAAACCTCGTGTTGTGCGCGACAGTCGGGTGTCCTCAGCTTGCATATCAGTTCGCACAACGACACACCTATGTGGCCAGCAGCAGCATACGAGCTGTGGACAAACGTTGCTGGAGCTCCACTATCCGTCGTTTATCACCTTCCTGCTCTGGTTGATTGACGTCATCGTACAGACGCGTCATACCCGTGACGCCTCTGGTTTCGCCACCTGTTGCTTTTAGTACCTACTCATTACATGGCGAGGCTTCACAAAGTCAACAGTCCGTCCATTGCAAGTTGTCACTTAAGGCAGCGACATCTAGGGGTCATGGTGGGGACGGTGTCTAGATTTTTCCTGTGAATATGAACGAGCGTGGAAGCCGCAGTCAAACAATCCGGCCACGCCCTAAACTCGCAATGCTGAGGCAACCAATCAGGAACGGCGCCGGATTCGATTGCGGTGTGTGCTGGGTTGTGTGAGGAATCGGTTCCGTCGCATCTCCATGAGCGTCGGATAGTTTTTTCCAGGGGGGCCGAAAGTGGTAAAATTTGTTTTTGCCTACTCGAAACTAACAAACAACCTATTTTTGCTAAAAATTTAATAGAAAATTTCAAAGTGCAAGGGAATAAGGGCCCCTTTACGACACGCATGCGCAGTTCTGATATTGCAGTTAATGGAACTTACGCAGTCAACCCTGTCGGCTGCATCGACTGAGGATAGGCGCAGACAATCAAACCTCCCACTGAGAAAATGGGTAATCTTGTGTAAAACCTGGCAAATTTTTCAACATCTGCTGAAGTGTCCAAAATGCGATGGAGTTCAGCGTCTTTCGTGAAGTTTCCCACCATCAGAGATGGGCAGTAGCAAGCTAATTTTTCAGTAGCGATAGCCAGGGCCGGCCCTAGCAGATGCAGCGCCCCTCTAAGCAGTGGTGTCAATGCCCGTAGCAACAGGAAGGTATTCGGGGGCAATGGTACTTACGATTCTATTTGAATAAGTTACAGGTAAGTTTGGTTAAAGTGCAACAATGGGTAAGATTAATTAATAATTCTATTTGAATAAGGTTTGTTTTGCTGCTGCCTTTGTAATTAACTTCTGCTGGACTTGTGTTCCAACCTTGCCTCCTCGAACTGTGCTGGTGTTGTATTCCATGGGAATGAAACAGAGAAACTGCAGAATGGAGGCCTAGGGAAAAATCAGAGATGGTAAAAAAAAGTGAAACCAAGACAAAAACAAAAGCCAAGGATGAGAACTCTACATTTATAGTTAATTCACTGCTATTCTTTATGAATCAGAGACATAAATCAAAAGTTCTAGACTCAACATTTCAAATGATGCTAAATTATTACAATGT